>Ga0209345_10004782_pt1 | contig 12901 bp, 11 predicted proteins | sample Cruoilmetagenom7_FD_187294 | JGI IMG/M metagenome (GOLD analysis project Ga0209345, IMG submission 187294) | Oil polluted marine microbial communities from Coal Oil Point, Santa Barbara, California, USA - Sample 7 (SPAdes) (version 2) | ecosystem: Environmental > Aquatic > Marine > Oil seeps ...
ACTTTAATATTCAATGAAGGGGGAATAATTTCTTCAAGCTTGAATTTCATAAACTGACGGGCTGGGAAGCTATCATCAACAACCAGGATTCGAGAATAATCAACATTAACATCGCTTTCTTCTGTTTCATCACTTACGGGTGTTGATGTTAGAGAGTCTAGCGCATTCATTAAGACCTTAAACTTTAAAGGTTTTTGCAGGGTATAAAAATCATTGCGTGTATTGCTGTCGGTACACAACATGATGGGAAGGGCGTCAGAATGAGAGTGTGAAATTAACTCCCATGTATCGATAGCACTATTCGAATCACCATTTATAAAGACCATGTCAATATTTGTTTCAGATCCCAGATCTTTTAGTATGAATTTTTCATTCTGGCGAATCTCACAGTCGCATAGGGTTTTTATTATTGCAATTTCCTGATCATTCAATCCTATGTGTGAAATGACAGATTCTTCTTTCATAGTTTGTTTACTATCCGACACGAAATACTTCCCCCATTAATTGCAAGTGCTCTATTTGGATCTAAGGGTAATATAAACATCACTAAGAATTGTGTGACTCACCTCACAATAGTTACACTGTGATCATTAAACCTTATGCATGTATATAAATGTATTTTACTTAGTTCGTTCTGAATTTTAAAAAAATAAGGTTCAGTTGGCATAAGTTTTATGCAAGGGATTTGCTTGATACCCGTTTAGTTTCAAAGCTAGCCCGGATATAAAGCTGATAATGAAAATAATCAGAATTCATGACATAATAGATTTCGTTAATACATAACTGGTTAGGTATTTTATAAGTGAATTTCTAATGAATCTGGAAAGAATAGACCTTAATTTACTTATCTACCTGGATATCCTGCTTCGGGAAAAAAACGTGACCCGCGCAGCACAGCATCTGGGCATAACCCAACCTGCTATGAGCAATGCCCTAAAGCGGCTTAGGGAGCTTTTTGGAGACCCTTTATTGATACGCTCAAGTGAGGGTATGGCTCCTACAGAGCGGGCTATGGAACTGCAACCCAAAATTCGTGAGGCTCTGGCTAATTTACAAAAAGTTCTAGAACCTGGTGAGACCTTTGAAGCCAGGGAAAGCAACCGTGTGTTTCGAATTATGGCTTCCGACTATGCCGAAGCAACACTGGTTCCCCGACTATCCAGGGTTATGCGTAATCAGGCACCAGATATTGTGTTGGATTTCCTTACGCCTTCTGATGTGGATTACAAAGACATGGAGCAAGGCAAAGTTGATGTCGCCATAAATCGTTTCAATGAAATTCCACAATCTTTTCATCAGGCCACGGTGTGGCGTGATAGTTTTTCTTGCCTGTTAAACCCGGATAATCCAGCCCTTAAAAATTTCAACCTGGATACTTACCTTGAAGCGAAACATATTTGGGTGAGCAAAACCGGCATGGGTGTGGGCTTTGGAGTAAACCCGAATAAGTCCGGTGGACTAGGGTGGATTGACAAAGCACTGGAAGATCTGGGTTTAAAAAGAAACATCAGTATTTTCACCCGCCATTATCAAATGCCGGCATTGATTGCGGAAAGTAATGACCTGATAGCCACCTTGCCAACACGAATTGCAAAATTGCAGGCGGCGAAATCTGAACTTGTGATTATGCCGCCACCTTTTGTAATTCCTGAATTCGAATTAATAATGGCCTGGAGCCCCTTGCTACACCATAACGCTGCTCACCAATGGTTAAGAGCTTTGATTTTGTCTATAGCAAAAGAAATTTCTGAAGAAGAAAATTAAAAGAGACTTTTATTTTTATGCAGCATAAAAAAGGGTGCCCTGAGACACCCTTTAATCTATACATTTTTAGCGGTGCACTTAAGATCTTTTTACATTTATAACCTGTAACTCTGTTGCACCTTCAATTCCCCAGTGGCCATGAATATAACCAATGCCCGACCATTTCGATCCACCGAATGGTGCCATGGGCGTTAAGGCCAAATGCTGATTCACCCAGGCGGTACCACAAACCAGTTGACTGGCTACTTCTGTAGCTTCATCAATGTTGCTGGACCAGACCGAAGCGCCTAAACCAAAGTGGGTGTTATTGGCACGATAGATAGCATCATCAATATCAGAATAGGTGAGGAAGGGCAGTACCGGCCCAAATTGTTCTTCAGCTACAATGCGGCTGTCGTCATCCACATTTGTAATTATTGTATTTTCAAAACAAAAGCTTCTGTCATCAAAGGCATGTCCACCGGTTACGATTTTGCCGCCAATATTTACAGTGTCTTCTACCAGTTCTTTTACACGGTTAAATTGGGGTTTATTGTTGATAGGACCCAGGGCAACGCCTTCATCCATGCCGTTGCCAACTTTTGCATTTTTGGCGATTTCAGACATTTGTTCTACCAGGTCATCGTGAATGCTTTCATGGACATAAACACGTTTAACGGCGGTGCAAACCTGGCCGGAGTTTGTGAACGCACCCCAGAACAATCTAGTGGCAATTTCTTTAGGGTTCGCGTTTGGCAAAACAATGGCCGGGTCATTGCCACCGAGTTCCAGTGTAAAGCGTTTTAAGTCCGGTGCAGCGGCAGCGGCTACTTTTTTCCCAGTGCCGACTGAGCCGGTAAAATCAATTTTTCTAATGGTTGGGTGGGCTGTTAATTTTGAACCCAGGGGGTCTCTACCGCTGACAACGTTCATAACGCCAGGCGGTAATGCATCTTTAATCACTTCACCCACCATTAAAGTGGAAAGCGGAGTGAAGGGCGATGGTTTGAGAATAACCGTATTACCGGCAACCAGGGCAGTAGCTACTTTGCCCATGGCAATAGCAACCGGATAATTCCAGGGAGTAATGGCAGCCACAGGGCCAAAAGGTTTGCGGTGTACTTCAATTAAACCCTTGTCATCATCACGAATGGTTTCAGTGGGGATTTCAAGTTTGGCAGCAATCTGAACCTGTATGGCAGAACCCATAACTTCAGCTGTTGCTTTATCAATTGGCTTACCTTGTTCCTGGGTCAATATTTTTGCAATTTCCGGTGCTTTGGCCTGTATGGCAGAACCAAGGGCCATTAACATTTCGCGGCGTTTGGGTAAATCCTGGCTCCAGGCCGGGAAGGCATCCTGGGCACCTCGAATAGCCGCTTCAAGTTGGTCATCAGAACATTCAGGTGCTTCAGCAAATGGCTCTCCCAGTGCAGGGTTGATAACCGGGAAAGTTTCATTGCCTGAAACCATCTCTCCATTTATAAGCATTCTAAAGTCAGTCATAATTATTCCATTTAATTGGGCTTACGTTGAACTGTTTTAACCTAGCAACCGCAGTTGGACTCGCTTGAGAGTGCGTTTATTGGGTTCGATAATACAGCAAAAAAAGTGAATAATAGAAGGCTATTTCGAGCTTTTTTTGCGAAATTAGCGGACCCAATAAGCGTGCTATCGAGTGAGGAGGCGGACTCACCCAACAGGTGAAAACTCTATTTTTAAAATAACTTATCATAGTAGCGTTAACTTCCAGTTTGGGCCGGCCAACTGCGGTTTCTAGGTTTAGCTTTTAAAATCTGAGGGGAGTGTAGCAGAGATTTACATATTGCTGAATATCCCTTTTTTACAGAATAAATACTATAGATTACGCTATATCATCTCGTGTAATTATTTGTGATATTTCCAATAAGCTTTATAGGTTTCTTTAAAAGTTGGCATGAAATATTGGCTAACATTGTGTAAAATGGTCGCCCCCCTTGGGAGCTTTCAGCATTTATGGAATTAAAATCGGGGCGCAGCCGCCCTAAAGTAGCCCAAAAGTTTTTTTAATGCCGATATCCATTGCCGAACCAACGCGGAGAAAGTGAGTAATGTCTGAACGAATTCAAAAAGGTGGCCTGCAAATCGCATCGGTTCTTTATGATCTGGTAGTTAACGATATTATACCTGGTACAGGTATTGATCCTGAAAATTTCTGGACCAATTTTGAGGCTGTATTAAATGATTTAGCACCTAAAAACCGGGCTTTGCTCGCCAGGCGTGATGACATTCAGGCAAAGATAGATGCCTGGCACCGGGAAAATCCCGGGGCCATTGATGCCGTTGCTTATAAAGCTTTTCTGGTGGATTTAGGCTATCTGGTACCCGAAGGTGAAAACTTTTCCGTTAATCCAGGCAATGTAGATGATGAAATTGCCCAAATTGCCGGGCCGCAGCTTGTAGTACCGGTAATGAATGCCCGCTACGCACTTAACGCAGCCAATGCCCGCTGGGGTAGTTTGTACGATGCATTATATGGTACCGATGTTATTTCAGAAGCCGATGGCGCAGAAAAAGGTAAGGACTATAATCCAGGCCGTGGGGAAAAAGTAATATCTTATGGACGGGACTTCCTTGATCGGGTCGTGCCTTTAAGTGCTGGTAGTCATAAAGATTCAAGCAAATATTTTGTTGAAAATGCTCAGCTGCAAGTTAGTTTGAAAGATGGCAGTACTTCGGGACTTGCCATTCCCGAGGCCTTTGCCGGTTACGTTGGAAATACCGCAGCGCCAAGTTCAATATTATTAAAAAATAATAACTTACATATAGATATTCAAGTTGATTCAAATAACAACATTGGTAAGGACGACCCTGCTTCGGTTAAGGACATTGTTCTTGAATCGGCTATAACAACCATTCAGGATTGCGAAGATTCTGTTGCTGCGGTGGATGCCGAAGATAAAACGCTTATCTACCGAAACTGGTTAGGCTTGATGAAAGGCGATTTAAATGAGTCATTTGAAAAGGGCGGAAAAACCCTGCTACGAACCCTGAATGCTGATCGTGAATACACCAGCCCGGATGGTGACAGCTTGAAACTTCAAGGCCGTAGCATGTTGCTGGTTCGTAATGTCGGACACCTGATGACCAATGACGCAATATTAGACAAAGACGGTAATGAAATACCTGAAGGTATTATGGATGGCATGATGACATCCCTTATTGCCATGCACGATTTAAAACGCACAGGGCCTTATCAAAACAGTCGTAAAGGCAGTGTGTATATTGTTAAGCCCAAAATGCATGGCCCGGATGAGGTGGCTTTTACGGTGGAATTATTTGCTCGCATTGAGCAGGCACTGGGACTGGAAACCAATACCCTGAAAATGGGTATTATGGATGAAGAGCGTAGAACCACCGTTAATTTGAAAGAGTGTATACGCCAGGCCAAAGACCGGGTTATTTTTATTAATACCGGCTTTCTAGATCGAACCGGCGACGAAATTCATACCAGCATGGAAGCAGGTGCCATGGTACCCAAGGGTGAAATGAAACAAAAAGCCTGGATTAAAGCTTATGAAGAATGGAATGTAGATGTTGGTCTGGCTGCGGGCTTAAAAGGTAAAGCTCAAATAGGCAAGGGCATGTGGGCCATACCTGATCAAATGGCAGAAATGATGAAGGTAAAAATTGGTCATCCCGAATCCGGTGCCAACTGTGCCTGGGTACCTTCACCCACCGCAGCAACTCTGCATGTTATGCATTATCACAAAGTTAATGTAGCTGAACGACAGCAGGAACTTGTTGGGCAAAAACGCGGCAAACTGGACGATATCCTGACAGTTGCGCTTTTGGGTGATGAAACACTGTCTGCCGAAACCATTCAACAGGAACTGGATAATAACGCTCAGGGCATACTCGGTTATGTCGTACGCTGGGTAGAACATGGCGTAGGTTGTTCCAAAGTGCCTGACATTCACGATGTAGGTTTAATGGAAGACCGGGCCACATTGCGTATCTCCAGCCAGCACATAGCCAACTGGTTACGCCACGGCATTTGCAGTGAAGAGCAAGTTATGGAAACATTGAAGCGAATGGCCGAAGTGGTTGATCGACAAAACGCTAATGATTCAGCCTACAAAAATATGGCGCCAGATTTTGATAACAGCGTGGCTTTTCAGGCGGCACTGGATCTTGTCATTAAAGGCACAGAGCAGCCCAATGGATACACCGAGCCGGTTCTACATGCCAGAAGGCGAGAGGCAAAAGCTAAATACGGTTGCTGATTTTTCCTTGTAAGGTGTTAAAACAAAAAGGCCGATATTTTTTATGTCGGCCTTTTTGTTATTGAGGGCATTCGGTTATTTTAAAGGGTGTAGCTTTACAGGAAGTTCGCTGTAACCTTTAATTAAATTTGAATAGGTCCTTACCGGCTCACCTACCAATTCAACTTTTTCGAAACGCTTGAGAATTTCTTCCCAAAGAATTCTAAGTTGCATTTCAGCCAAACGATTTCCCATGCAACGGTGAATTCCGAAACCAAAAGAAACGTGGTGACGTGGTTTTTCACGGTCAATAATAAATTCATAGGGGCGATCTATAGCTTCTTCATCCCGGTTGCCTGATACATACCACATAATAACTTTATCACCTTTCTTAATTTGCTTGCCATTCAATGTGAAATCTTCGGTAGCAATACGACGCATATGAGTAAGAGGTGTCTGGTATCGAATAATTTCGGGAACCATGCTTCCTATCAAATCAGGGTTTTCACGCAGCTTTTGATATTCGTCAGGGTTTTCGTTAAGAAATAAAACACTGCCTGAAATAGAATTTCGAGTGGTGTCATTGCCACCTATAATGAGTAGCATCAAATTACCCAGAAATTCCATTGGTCGTTCGGTCGCCATATCTTTCGTGTCTTCGCCATGCGCCATCATCGAAATTAAATCAAACTGTGGTTCTTTATTTGCCCGGTCGTGCCACATGCCCATAAAAGCAGGGATAGTCTCCTGTAACAATATCTGTTGACGCTCTTCCACCGATGAAACAATTGAATCCGGACCGGGTACAGCCATAGCCACATCGGACCAGTAGGTTAATTTTCTTCTATCTTCCTGTGGAAAATCAAAAATAGTTGCTAACATTTGTCCGGTTAATTCTATAGATACCTTGTCCACCCAGTTAAAAGTTTCTCCTACGGGTAAAGAATCGAGAATTTTACCTGCTCTTTCTCTAATCAGGTCTTCTATGTTTGCCAGGTTTCTCGGAGCCACAGCACCTTGTACTGTTCGACGTTGCTTACCATGTGAAGGTTCGTCCATGGCAATAAACATGGAGATTTTAAAGTTTTCCGGGATATCCTGTATAGTGACTGTCGGCTCTGAAGAAAATATGTCATGATTTTTTTCAACTGTCATGATGTCTTCAAATTTGGTCACGGACCAAAAAGGACCAAATTCTGAATCTTTGCAAAAATGAACAGGGTCTTCTTTTCTAAGGCGGTCGAAAAACCCCCACTGAGTATTACTACGGAACAATTCTCTTTGAGAAAGATCATAGTCTTCCAAAGGAACACTGTAAGGGTCTTTGCCAATCATTGATGTTCTGGGTTCTTGCATTCCGGTCGTTGCATTCACTTCAGTCATAATTTATTACTCCAGTTGTCCTTTATTTTTACTCAATACTTAATCCATTCTGCAGATTTTTTATTTTCCACGTTAATACTGAAACTCAGGCAAATGAACAGCAACACCATCAAGCTCGTCTGTTAATTTTATCTGGCAACTTAAACGGGAAGTAGCCTGACGTTCAGGATTCAAACTCATAATGGCTTCCTCAGCTTCATTGGTTTGTCCAACCTTTTGCATCCAGGCATCATCAATGTAGACATGGCAGGTTGCACAATTGCATTCGCCACCACAATCAGCATCGATACCTGGTATCAGATTATCGACAGCTGCATTCATGATAGAAAGGCCGTTTTCAACGTCCAGAGTTTGTTGTTCGCCGTCGTGTTGAATAAATGTTATTTTAGCCATTTCTTTTTCCTCAGTTTAATTTACAGCCTGGATCCATCTTTTTGAAAACAGCATATTTTAATGGCAGGATCGGTAATTTTTATAGATTTAATAAACGCACTCTCAAGCGAGTCTAATTGTCGTTTCCAGGTTAAAATTAATTCCAGAAATTGTTATTTGGTAATCGGTTTTGGTTTAAAAACGAGGATGATTTGCCATCATGCAGGAAGGTCTTGAGCACCCGAATAAATTATTGCATTTATTTAGGGTTTAGTAATTTGCAACTTCCTTGCTAGATTGACAGATCAGCAACTTTAAAATCTGTTTCCTTTCGATTACGATACGATTGTCCTTAAATCGTATCCTTGCGTCAACTGCTACTTTATAAATTAAGAATTCACACATCTTTATAAGTCAAAATATATGTAAAGTCATATTCTCAAATTTATTTAAATCAGGGTAACGGTATTAATTTTACAAATATCGAACAAAATTTATACCACTAACCTGAAATATCAGCCCACCAAAAATGATTCACCAATGGCTTGCTTGCTCATGGTTTTATCAATGGGTGTAGCACGCAAAAGGGTTTGCAAGGCAGGCCTTAATAATTCATTAAACATGTCGGTATCGTTTACGCTTGAATCCAGCCAGGCATCGTAGGCGTTTTCCGGGAGCCACAGAGGCATAGATTTTCTATGAATATTTTCCAATGCCTTATGTCCGCCCAGAGTAATAATAGATGCTGAATGCACCACTTCACCAGAGGCCTTATCGGTCCACACTTTGTACAATCCACCAAAGGCCATGGTACTGCCGTTTTCCGGTTCCAGTAAGTGAGGGTTTTTCCCGCCCTGGCTTTCAACAAAAGCGGATGCGGGCACAATACACCGGGTTTTTTTATATTCGGTTTTTCCCGCTAATTTGCCATGATTGGTGTTTACGCTGAAATAATCTTTATGGGGCTTCAGGCCCTGGTCGGTCTGCTGTAGGTATAGCCACCAAATAGCGGGCATTACGCAATGTTTACAGTTTTGTTCCCTGACGATGCTAATGGTACTGCCAGGTTTAAAGTTTTGGCTGGTAAGAAAGTCATCACCGTTTACGCCTAGTTTTTCTGCCAACTCAAACGTGGAATTCTTCTTGATTAAAACAAAATTTGTGCACATAATGCTGTACGTATAGGCAGTTATTGGTTTGCGGTAATGTTACCATGGAAATTTAAAGTTAATTCAGTATTTTTGATTTAAAATCAATTTATTAGAGATCTTTTGTGAACAATTATTTAATATGAAATTGCGTTACTTGGGTGACCATAAGAACCAGATCAAACTGGAGACACCCCTTTATCTGAGTAAAGTGCAGGCCGGTTTCCCCAGCCCCGCCGATGACTATATGGATAAACGGCTGGATCTTACTGAAAAGCTGATCAAGCATCCGGCAGCCACTTTCTATTGTCGCGTGTCTGGCAACTCTATGGAAGGGGTAGGTATATTCGATGGCGATTTACTTATAGTGGATCGAGCCGTAACACCCCAAAATGGTAACGTAGTGGTGGCCGTGGTAGACGGTGATATGACCTGTAAACTTCTCGACACCATCAACAAAAACTTACTCTCTGCTAACGAAAAATTTCCACCCATTAAAATCGGTGAGGACGTTGAATGTCTTATTGAAGGTGTAGTAATACATTCTATTCGCAGCCATGTTTGCACTGGTTGATTGCAACAGCTTTTACGCAAGCTGCGAACAAATTTTTCGACCCGATTTGCGAGGCAAACCCGTGGTGGTGTTGTCTAACAATGATGGCTTTGTTGTCGCCCGTTCCAAAGAAGCCAAAGTCCTGGGCATTGGTGATTTACAGGCTTTCTTCAAAGTAGAACATCTGCTGCGACGCCACAAGGTTAATATATTTTCATCCAACTATCCCTTGTACGGTGACATATCCAGCAGGGTAATGAGTACCTTGCAAAACTACAGTCCGAATATAGAGGTGTACAGCATCGACGAAATGTTCCTGATGCTTGATGGCATGCCCGTGGATTACTCACAATACGGACACGAGATAAAAAACTGCCTGTGGAATCACATACGCATGCCGGTAGGAGTGGGCATAGCCCCCAGTAAAACCCTGGCAAAAATGGCTAACCGTACCGCGAAAAAAATTCTCCGGTGCCAGGGTGTGTGCGTACTCGATCAGGCCTATAAATGGGAATGGGTATTGCGCCGTGTGCATGTAACGGCGGTGTGGGGCGTGGCAAAACGCATGGCTGCTCGCCTGGCTGATATGAATATACACACCGCCTGGGATTTGGCTACCGCCAACCCAAAAATGGTACGCCGTAAAACCAACGTACTTATAGAACAAACCATAGAAGAACTCAACGGCCGTGCTTGCCTGAGCCTGAATGAAATTCCTCCTGCCAAAAAACAAATCTACTGTACCCGGTCTTTCGGCAATAAAGCCAAAACCTTGCAACCTGTGCTTGAAGCCGCGGCACTCTACGCTGCCCGCGCTGCTGAAAAATTACGTTTTCAAAACCATCTGGCGCTTACCATACACGTGTTTATACATACCTCGCCCTTTCAGCCCAACTTTCATTCCGTAAGCGACGTAGTACAGCTGCCATACCCCACCGACGACACCCGCATCATTACCCACGCTGCCCGCAATGCCGCAAAAAAACTTTATCGCGAAGGTCACGCCTATTTAAAAGCCGGCGTAGGTCTGATCGACATCATTGACAAAAAAGATTACCAGTTTGATTTGTTCAACAGTGGCCAACCAGAAAGAGCCGACAAACTCATGCGCATTATCGATACGATCAATCGTACAGAAGGTAAGGGTGCCGTGTTTTTAGCAGCTCAGGGTGTAAACAAACCCTGGTACATGCGCCAGCAATATACATCGCCTCAGTATACGACCAAGTGGAATGATATACCTGTTGTTAAGGCATAAGGTAAGGCATAAGGTTAAGATAAGTAAGGTATAGATTGGGATATTTGCTACACAACAACTTGTATCATTGTGTTAGGTGGGATGTTGATGATTTACCTAGATGGGTAAAAGCCTTAGGTAACAAACCAACTATGCAGCATCCTGCCAGGCAAAAAGGAAAATGACCCTGCCAGAATAATACCCCCGAAGTAAAGCCCTACCATTTGATTACGATGGGTTTTAATATTTCCGTTCCTGGCATTGAAGTAAGCTGTAAAGACCGTAATTAAAGTAACAACGCTAAGCAAATGAATCCAGCCAAAACGACCCAGCAAAGTCGGCCCTAAAGCTGCCGGCATAAATAGAGAAATCAACGCGGTTATCAGCAATAGAACTAAATAAATTTTACCCAGAAGCTTGTGGGTCTTGTGGGTAAGGGAGCCTTTTCTTTTAGAAAAAATAAGTAACGTACCAATAAGAAAGGCAGGTACAACAGTGATCAAGTGTAAATAAGCTAACTGTAGATAAGGCATGTTGGCCTTATTCCTGGTCGGACGAAGCAGGGTTTTTCATTGTCGAGCGAGCAGGGGATTGGTTAATATTGTTAAGTCTTTTACTCAATTGTTTATTTTTCCACTCGGAGCCAAAAAAATTGAAGGGTTTAAATACTCTAAATCCATGAATGAAAATACCAATACCCCAGCCCATGGCGGGCCAAATTACCCAGAAAGTATTGGAAGACGTAATCAAATTAATCACCCCTAGTACGACAATGACGACACCATAACTGATTAAGTGAGAGTAGAAAGCCTTTACTTTTCGTACATGCCTTACTGCTTTTCTTATTTCTTTATTGTGATTAGAGCTTATTTCAGTTGAATCATCAGCTTGTAGTTCCTGAATCGAAACTTCGAACACAGCAGCGAGGGATTTCAATGTTTCCAGGCTGGCATTCTCGCCATTTTCAAAACGCTGAATTGTTCGAATGCTCAGACCACTTAATTGGGCCAGATGGTCTTGAGACCATCCTCGTTGAAGTCGTAATGTGCGTAAGACCATTTATAAATTCCCCGTTCTTTGGTGTAGATTATGTGTGAGAAGTGATTCACCTAACAGGACTATTATGCGACAGGGATATGACAGGCCTTATATTTCAATAGTTTGCGTTAAATTTTTGTTGGTTGATTCTACTATATATAGCTGCTTTAAGTTTTTGAGGTTTTTTAAAAGCCGTTTAACATGCCAGGCTATCCCACGCTGCCTGAGCCAGGATTTTTTTTGCCTGTTTCGGTTTCATATCAAGGTGACTATTTAACCAAAGCTGACAAAATTGATGGGCTGGACCGATTATTAAGGGGTGATAAAGGCTGTCAGGTAGACGTTTGATTTCTTTCTGATCAATTAATGATTTTATAATCAAAGCAAGATCGTGTTGATTGTTTTCGTGAAAGATATGTATTTCCTCTGCTTTTTGAGAATCAACTAAATAGGAGCGCGCGGAAAAAATGTAGTTTGCCTGCTCTGGGTTTTCCTCTATCCATTCCATGTAAGAAGTAATAAAAGTTTTTATCTTGCTTTCAGCACATTTTGCGCTGTTTAGCTTCTCCAAAAGAATATCATGGTAGTTTTGTAAACCATCTCTATAAAGGGTATAGGCAATGCCATCTTTACTACCAAAGTGGTGGTAGATACTGCCAATGCTTGCCTGAGAAGTTTTATGAATGTCATCAATGGATGTGGCTGCGATCCCTTGTTGATTAAAACAAATCAAGGCTGCATTAAGAATCTCTTGTTTTTTACTTGGTCTCATATTGTTGACTTTCTCATAAATTGGTCTAGAATTCAATTCTAGAATAATATTCTAGAGCGTTATTCTTGAATTTTCCGGCAAATTAGATTCAAAATGAGAATGCTGCAGGCAATATGACCTGGAATAATTTTTACTAAGCCAATCATAAAAAAGGAAATATGAATGCGTGCTACAGAACTAAAAATAGATGAACAGCAATACACATTAACCTTACTTCAGGAAGGCAAGTTTACGGATGCTTTTGTGAACGAAGTAAATGAAGTGTTGAATCAGATTGAATCAGACAGTAGCGCAAAATTACTGCTTATAACGGGCGTTGGTAAGAATTTTTCACAAGGGTTTGATGTGCCCTCTTTAATGAGCCGCGGAGATAAGGCAGAAGAATTTATAGATGATTCTTTACGAATGCTG
>Ga0209345_10004783_pt1 | contig 12899 bp, 13 predicted proteins | sample Cruoilmetagenom7_FD_187294 | JGI IMG/M metagenome (GOLD analysis project Ga0209345, IMG submission 187294) | Oil polluted marine microbial communities from Coal Oil Point, Santa Barbara, California, USA - Sample 7 (SPAdes) (version 2) | ecosystem: Environmental > Aquatic > Marine > Oil seeps ...
GATCTTGCCAAGAACCTCGCACGACTTGCCAGGGCCGCCACTACCTTGCCGCCAACGCCATACAAAAAAATCGCTGCCGTACGATCATGACCCAACGGAAACACGTGGGTAATCAGATCCTTGTTTGCATGAGCTCCGCCCCGATCAGCATCAGCTTTACACGGGCATCGATAATATACCCTCTGGACGGTCACGATTTCTAAGCGTTTGGAATCAATGCGCCGAGGGTCGCGAAATCGATGTCATCGAGCGCGACCTAATTAATGTGCATCTCGGTGCGCATCTGAGTGGCGACTGCACTGCGCGGGGGAAACTCGACGCCCTCTATGACCCACATTCAAACTACTATGGCCGCGCGGGCGTTGTGGATGGGGCGCACGGCACGGCAATGGCCAGCATTGCAGCGGGCTCACCCTATGACGGGTTCGTTGGGGCAGCGCCACGAGCGGAGCTAATCGGTGTCCACCTCAATCAACCTGATACTGCCTGGAAAGAAGAAGATGCCAGTGGTCGCCCTACATGGCTGGATTGGGATCCTGTGGCTGAGCCGTTCTGGCGGGGCTGGCAAAGCTATGCGGACGCGCGTTCGATCGTTGACGCGCTTGAGTTCATCTACACCGAAGCACTTGGCCAAGACCCGGTCGGCATCGTCATCAATTTGAGCGTTGGCACCTGGTCCGGCGCACATGATGGCCGCTCGGATGTGGCACGCAGAATCGATGAAATTATCCGACGCAGCGACGCCGGCGAGGGACCGCCCGTTGCCATCATCGTCGGGGCTGGGAATGCCGGCGCGGATGAAGGGCACTTAGCCTTAGAGTTGGCGCCGGGTGACACCTCTGAGATTGTTTGGCGATTTAGAGCCAATGCCGCCAGCGCCGACAAACTGGAGGTTTGGTTCGACGCGCCAGGCAATACTTCTGCGGAAGAGTTTGACCGACCGGGGCTCACTTTCCGGTTGCGCGCAAGGCTGCACTCACCGGCTCCTGGCAGTCGTGAATACTGTGATTTTGAAATCCAGCCTGGGGCGACGCACCCGCTGGAGATTAATGGTGTTCGCGTCGGTGTGGCGGACTGCTCGTTCCGGGCCAATAGGTTCGGGGCCGATCGAGCCGGACGAGACAACTTGGGGTGCGTTCGAATTTCTCTATTTCCGCCATTGTTTTGCGAGCAACTGGCGTCGGACGCCGATGGGTTTATAGATTGGACACTGAGCGCGATCCATGAACCGGGCCATGGCGGTAGAGATGGTCATATCGGTAGCTTTCAAAATCACACCGAGACCGTGCAACTGCACGCTTGGCGCAAACGTAACGACGACCCGCTGCGGTCAACGCTGATTGGTAGCACGCGAGCTGCAACGCTGTGCGATTTTGCGTGCGCTGAGGGGGCGATCGTCGTCGGTGGTTACGACGCTACGTCACAAGGCCGATCTGGCCAAGGTGCTGCAGGCGGGCAATTTATCCGAGATTTTCCCTATGCCAGTCACGGCCCGGTTGCCTGGCCGCAGCGGCCCGAGGGGGCTGCGGCCCCGCACCTATCCGCGCCCGCGCAGATGGTGTGGGCAGCCAAATCCAAGAGTGATGGTTTCATGCCGACGTGCGGCACCAGTGGGGCGACTGCCTTGGTGTCTGGAGCTGCGGCAGTGCTGTTTCAACGCGCAGCTGAGAGTGGGCTTTCTGTCAATGAGCAAGGGGCTAAGCCAAGAGGTCTGAGGTTGGACCGGGAGGCTTTGATTGATGAGCTTTTGGGCAAAAAGGCGGCCACAAAGCCCATTGCGAGCATGACAGGTGATGACGCCAAGACCTGGGACCCCAGCCACGGTTTTGGTTGCGTTTCGATTTTGGATGATGTGGAGGTTGAATTTTGAACGAGGTATTTAGTCCGGAGAAAGTACCGGCGCCACCCGGGGGGCCTGAAGGCCGCCCTGTTCCACGCCTGGACAAACCGTTCAAGCTGACAATTTGCGTTACGCAGACGTGCGAAATGGACTGCAAGCTTTGCTATGCGGATTGCGGTTCATCCAAAACGCCAGAGCTTTCTACCGAGCAATGGAAAACCTTTATCGATGAGTTAGTCAGCGAGGGATTTCTGCACATCTTCTTTGAGGGCGGCGAGCCATTTGACCGGCCAGACTTTGAAGAGATCTTGGCTTACTGCAGTCGCCGGCTTTATGTCGCCATCCGCACCCACGCGGTGGGTATCGATGTGGCGCGCGCCAGGCGCCTAAAGGAGATGGGCGTCGGAAGGCTTTACGTCGATTTGTTCGCGGCGGTGCCTGAGGTTCAGGATGAATTGACGGGCACACCAGGAAGTTATGCGCAGTCGGTTAACGGGATGAAGAATGCTTTGGCTGAGGGGATCGGTGTCACGATCCTGGGCATACTATCGCGCAAGAACCATCTTGATTTGCAGAATTATGTTGCGCTCGCGGAAGAGATTGACGCCGATCAGGTTGGCATTCTGCGGCTCTATCCGCTGGGTCGGGCGCGCAAAAACTGGTCAGATCTATCGCTAACGCTTGACGAGATGATGACCGCGTTGAATGGCCTGAAAGTACCACCGGGCATTCAGTTGATGCAGTCGTGGCACCCGAAGGATGGCAACTGCTGCTGGCAAAATGCGGCGGTGACGCCAACGGGTGCTTCAGTTGGCTGCCCTTACCTCCGCGAATACGTCGACTACGGCAACATTACCGACATGACGTTCCTTGAGACCTGGAACCATCCGCTCTACGGGCAGCTTCGCGGCTGCGAGGTTGAACAGAACTGCCCCGACTGCTCCGCGACCCAGGGCTCGCACGGTGGTTGCCGCTCCACTGCTTTTGCATTCCATGGCCGCTTCACTGCGCCAGACCCCTACTGCGTCCACAATAATGAAGGAGTCGATCTCCGTGCTCTCCCGGAATGGCTGTTACGCCAAAACACCTGACGTTGTGATCCGTCCATTCGAGGACTGGGGACGCGCCTATGCGTTCACGCCCGACAATCCGGAGATTTATGACCTTAATTCTACTGCCTGGTTCATCGTCGAATTGTGCGATGGCCGCCCGTTCCCACAGATCGAGGCTGACTATATCGAGGCTGTGAAAGATCGCGTTGAGATCGACGCTGCAAAGACACAATTCCATGGCGGCTTTGCAATGCTTCTGGAGCGCAACATCATCTCCGCCAGCGCCTGAATATAGAGACGTGCTCGTCCGTCGAAGCTGGTGCGGCGGAGGGCTATTTTGAAGGAGGCTTGTATGACAAGCAAAACCTGGATTGCGCGATCGAAAGTTATCGAAGCGCCAGTCGTCGAGGACGTCAACCTTCAGGTGCGGACCGGCATGAGTGTGCCGTTCGCACCCCACATGCTTGGTGCGGCTGAGGCGCCTTCTGCCGAAGCTGTGAACCTGCAGGTTCGGACCGGCATGAGCGTGGCTTTTGATCGCCATATGCTGAATGCGAAAGACGCGCCTTCGGTCGAGCCCGTCAACCTGCAGGTGCGGACTGGCATGAGTGTGCCGTTCGCCAGCTACATGATTGATGAGAAGCCAGAACAAACGAAGACTTCTCAGAGCAAGGCTTAAGAACCACGCGACTTGGCCTGCCTGGAGGCGGGCCAAGTTCGTGCTACCCTGGAGAAACCCATGCGCACGTTTCCTACCTCCACGCTGTTCTCAACCCAAGAGGATGGGAGGCTGAAAAACGAAGACAATCCGTCCGAGCGGGCTGCAACCCAGCTCAATGATGATCCGTTTCAACTGAGTGCGCACGCCAAGGCGTTGCTTGAGCGCCGAGGGATGCTGGCGCCACTGGTTGTAACTTGGGAATACCGGGTGCCCGACGCGCAGGCATTTTGCGGCTGGCTGACGACAAAAGACATTCTTCTGAACGAGGCAAGACTCGCTTCCGACGCCAAACTGTCAGGCATGAGTTATGGCGGTACTTATCGCGTCACTACACTTGATGAGAGGATGGGTGATAAGGGCGCTCAGGAAGAGAACGTACCGAGGTTCCGCACGATTTGGGGTTACACGACCCGATCGGCGATGGAGGATATGCACACACTATGCAGTCGCAAATATGAAGATGCGTCGATCATTCAAATTGACCTGGTTGAGTTTGTGCACGGGCTGAAGCGGTTTGTGTCAGCGGCTGGCGATGAGCACTTCAGGCAGGATATTTTAATTTCCTCAGCGGCGGGCTCCGCCAGTTGATGCCGCTTGCAGCCTTAGGGCCGCCACAACGCAAAGCAATGCGACAGATGTTGATCCCGATCAATATCGATTTATGCAGTGTTGCTAGACTGTTAATTGATCATGTGGCTAAACTGTTATTCAATCATACAGTAGCTATCGCTTGGAGGCGCCTCTCATGTACAAAAAAATACTCATCCCGACGGATGGATCAGAACTTTCAGAAATGGCTGCTGCGCACGCTGTCGATTTAGCCAAGCTCACCGGTGCCAAGATAGTGGTGTTAACGGCGACTGCATCGTGGGGAGCGATTGCGATTGGTGAAATTGCTGTTGCGCTACCGCAGGAAGAATATGAGACCCGGGCCGCTGCGAATGCGGCATCATTCCTCAAAGCCGTGACCGACAAGGCCGACGAAGCTGGTGTTGCCTATGAGACTGTGCATTCTCACGCGGTGAACCCTTACGAAGCGATTGTTGCAGCAGCCACTGAGAGGGGCTGCGATTTGATTGTCATGGGTTCGCACGGCCGCCGAGGCATTGAAGGCTTTTTGCTCGGTAGCGAAACCGTCGATGTGCTCACACACTCAAAAGTGCCCGTACTCGTCTACAGGTGAGCCGGGTAGGGCGTGTTGGAGTAATGCTCTGTGCTCTATCAGTATCGCTTTCGGGTAATTCTGTTTCGGCCACCCACCCTACGATGGTTCCTTCCATTCTCTGACGCTATTCTCCGTTATGACTATATTGTAGTGGGACGGTTGCGTGAGGGTAGGTTTTGGTGGCGTGTTTTGTTAACGTGGCAGTTGTCGGGGCATGCAGTTTTTTTGTGTGTTGCTCAGCAATTGCCAAGGACTTGAACCCCAACGAGAGCCATGACTGGCCAATGGACTGGAACGCGGCTACTTCGACCGCTTCCAAGAGGCGGGTTGCATCTGTGAAATTGATGGTGCCCGATCGTGTTCAGACTAGAATCTCTCGCGCAACACCACCTGAGAGCAAGATACCAAAGACCAAATTACGCATACCTAATTTACCTGAAGCGGGTTCGCGCAAGGCCAGTCTTCCGGAAATGGAATTGCCGGAATTTGAATTGCCTCAATCTGATTTGCCTGGGGGCAGATCCAAGGACGGCCAGGCGCGTGCGCGGACACACGCGAACCCGGGCAAACGCCCTGTGGTCATCGTTATCGGAGGTGACCTTGGCTTGGGTGGCAGTGACCAGCCGGTGTCAGCGATTGGCGCTTACCGTCATGGCGCCCGTTACAACTGGTCCGACCTGACACGGCATATAGGGAAAGTAATTAATGGCGACATTAATTTCGCCAATCTTGAGACAGTCGTCACAAAAAATAACCGCCTAACACCCTCACAAAAAAAGTTCCGCTTCCGAAGTCATCCGGCTGGAGTGCGGCATTTGATTGGTGTGGGATTCAATGCACTTTCCCTGGCGAATAATCACGCCATCGATTTCGGCATTGGCGGAATGAGAGATACGCTCGGGAACATTCGGAAGCTCGAAAACCACGGCTTGAAGCTGTGGTCGGGGCTTGGTGTCCAGTCCAACGCACTGCAGCCCGGAAGCGTGAATATCCGCGGCGCGCGCATTCGGCTGATGGCTGTTGGTATTGGTGGACTTTCGCCGCGCAAATCCAGATTGGGCATGCTCAACTTTCGTTTCAAGCCGGACTTGGAAGCTGCAATTGGTGCGCTTTCATCGGCGCCGGCCCAGTATCGCATTTTTTCCGCACATTATGGCCGCGAACTCCAGGTTCGGCCGAGCGCATCCGCTATAAAAGTATTCCGTGACCAGGTTCTGCGTGCCGGTGACATTGATCTTGTGATTGGCCATCATGCCCACACGGTGGCTGGCGTGCAGCGGGTTGACGGCAAGTTGATCTTTTATGGCATGGGCAATCTGCTGCACCCTGGGATGCAGAACATGGCGCGCATGAATAGCTGTCGCGACTACGGCTTGATCGCGCGACTGCACCTCAGCGCCAAGCCAAACGGCCGATTGGCTGCGCGTGCTATCGAAGTGATCCCGCTGACTGATATGCACTTGAGAGCAAAACCGATGCCACCTCAGCAGGCGGCTAAGCGGATCGAAATATTGAACTTTCTGGCACAAAACCTTGATGATTCCACGACGCGCGCTAAAGGCGTTCGATTCCAGATCGGCAAAGATGGCACTGGGCTTTATTGCACCAGCGAAGGGAGGTCTGATATCGGCGCGATCGGCAAGCTGTGTGCAAATTGGAAGCCTATGACACCTCTTGCAGCAGTTAGGACCCGTCAGATCAACTATGCCTGCAATGGCGCGACCTTCGTTGCCAGGCTGGGGGGCGGCAAAACAAAGCGCGGTTCTGCACACGGAAATCGCACGAAGATGAGGGCTCGTCGCAAGGCGCGAACTCCACATGAGCTCGCCGACCGCCGGCGGCGGCTTGCCCGTATGCTTGAACCGGCAGACTAGAACACGTTCATCTTTTAAGGAATTACGCGAGAGAGTTTGTGCGTGCTCTAAGTAGTTGTTTTGGAGACTGTTTCACGCTTTAGGCCCTAGCAAAAATGCTTCAATCCAAAACGATCAATCTCTAACCCGTGCGCTCGAAGACGGCTATTGCAGTGGCCAGATCTTCAATCGAGGCACCGACAGACTTAAACATAGTGATTTCATCGTTAGAATTCCGCCGTGGCGCAGTGCCTCTTGCCAGCTCGAATAGATCGCCCTGGATATCTGCCTCCTCAATAATTCCCGCCTGGATGGGAATGACTATATCGCCAGCCTCGCTCAAACCGCCAGCGCGGGTATCGACCCATATCCGTGCCCGCTTGACGCAGGTGTTGTCAGTCTCGCGCATGTCTGGGCGGAAGGCGCCAACACAATCCAGATGGGTCCCCGGGGTCAACCAATCACCTTTGATTATCGGGGTGTTTGAGATGGTGGCGGTGGAGATGATATCCGCTGTCCTGGCTGATGCTTCAAGATCATCGGTGACAGTGATAGTGGCCGTGATGCCGAGGGCGCCAAGATCGTCTGCTACGCGCTCGGCGTTTTCGCGGGTGCGGTTCCAGATCGTTACGTTGCGAATCGGCCGCACCGAAGCATGTGCACGGATCAAATAAGGGGCCAGTGCACCGGCGCCAACCATTAACAGCCGCGAGGCTTCTGGGTGGGACAAATAGCGGGCAGCCAAGGCGGAAGCGGCTGCCGTGCGCCAAACGGTTAGCCGTGGGCCATCGATAAGAGCCAATGGCTCGCCAGTGTCCGTTGAGATGAGCAGGTAGGTGCCTTCGATAGCGGGTCGATTGTAGCGCTCGCGGTTATCGGGCACGACAGTCACAAGCTTTACGCCAGCATAAAGCCCGGCAGAGGCTGCCCCTGGCGCACTTGCCGTCCATGCAGGCATCAGCAGAAGTGTTGCTTCCGGGCGTTCTGAAAGCTCGATTGAATGATGATGCCTGAGCGGCGAGATAGCGCCGACCTGGAAGGCCTCATTGAGGACATCGACTAGGTAAGGATAGCTGAGCGTTTCCTCAATAGAGGCAGTATCAACGATGCGCATCGCGCTTCGCGGCCTCCTTATTGGCCAATTGTCGAGAGCTGTTTTGCGGCGATGACGGTTTCATCGCGTTCACGGCTCAAACGCTCGGCTTCGGCTTTCCAGCGCATTGCTTCCTGAGTTCGAGTGCGCGCCGTAAAGCGCCATTTGGCCTGGCTGAACCAAGTTGCCATGCCACCCAAAACTACTCCGGCAATTAGTGCTGCAAACAGGAAAAGGAAGAACTGCCCATGCATGTCGAGCACCGGCTGGCCGGGGTTAAAGGGATCAAGTTTCAGCGTGACGCTATGCCGATTGGCAAGCGCCAGAGTGATCAGCACGATCGCGCCCAAAAAACCCAACAGTAGCGAAATTATCCGACCGATCACAGCCCGGTTCTCCTCAATTCCAGCTGCTCCACGCAGTTTCAACCACATGAACCATTTCAATAAAGTGCAGCCACTTGCATCACCAAAGCATCTGCCGATCCGGTCTCAGGTTAACATTACGCCAAACACATGGCCAAGCGTCAGGCCACGCGCCAAGTCATGCGTCAAGTCACGCGTCAAGTCCGGCCACAAGCTTCAACCGTTCAACCGCTCGCGCAATTCCTTGCCCGTTTTGAAAAACGGGACAAACTTTTCGTCCACATGCACAGCCGCACCTGTGCGCGGATTGCGACCCGTTCGCGGGGCACGATGCTTGACGGTAAACGCGCCAAAACCACGCAACTCGACACGCTTACCGCAAGATAATGCCTCGATGATCTCGTCAAAGATGACGTTCACGATACGCTCAACATCACGATGGAAAAGGTGTGGGTTGGCTGCAGAAATTTTTTGAATCAACTCGGACTTAATCACGTCCTACCCTTCGCAAAAGCCATTGTATTCACTTAATTTTTGCCAGGGTGCCAAACCGAGACCATACCGTCAAGGCCAAGCCGACCAAAGTTCCGGCCATCTGTTACTGAACGGCCAAGTTGCCCCGCATATTGGGACGTCACATCGGACAAGAAACCGGCAAGCGCACCGGTAAGCGGCCACACAGCTACTGCTTTGGGCTTCCAGTCGACGATTTTGAGCCCCGCCTTTATCTTTCGCTTCTTGACCAGCCAGTTAACTGCAACCTCTTCACCGCCGATCTCGTCGACGAGTTTATGGCGCAAGGCTGTCCGGCCCGAGTACACGCGGCCGGCTACAAGGCCTGGTACATTTTCAGGCTCAATTTTGCGGCGATCGCGGACCAACCCCAAGAACCACTTTTGGCCATCAAGGATCATTTCCTGAATGACTCGCTTGCTGGCCTCATTTGTTGGCTGGAATGGTGATGGCGCGGCTTTCAGATCGCCACTTTTCATCTCGTTCATCTTGACGCCAATCTTTGCCAGCAACTCGGTGACTTCAGGCCACTGCATGATGACACCGACAGAGCCCGTGATGGTGTTGCCACGCGCGACGATGTGGTCGGTGCCGAGGCCGGCAATATAGGCAGCGGACGCGGCCACAGTGCCGAACTGCGCCACCAGTGGCTTCTTGGCAGCCAGATCGCGCAGCGCCGCATAGAGTGCTTCGCCGCCAGTTGTCGTGCCGCCAGGGCTGTTGACGAAGAGAATGACGCCCTTGACGTGCTTGGCCTTACCGATCCGCTTTAGCAGCTGAAGCTGTTTGCGATCTTCGGTAATCATGCCTGTTATCGACACACGGGCAATTTGGGATTTCCTGAGTAGGCCGCGACTAGAATTGACAGAAAATACTACGACGCCAAGCATGAACACAAAGACTGCAATTGCAAGAGATCGCCACAGGCCGAGCTTACGGCGCAAGCGACGGCGTTCGAGAATATTCTCTGTTTCAAGGGTCATGATGCCACTAACTGCAAATTGTGCCGGTTGCGTTCAACATGCCACGCCGGTTAACGCGGATACGAACGGTATGCAATTTCTTACTAGAATCTGATCATTCGTTGAAGGCTGGCTAGAGATAGCAAAAAACTGCCTGCGAGGACAGAGTGCAAAGACGATTGAACCCAACAGAGGATCTGCCGGGTTCAATCCATAGTCTTCAGAATAATCTGAACATTACTTGGGGCGTTTCTATGTGCCCGAAGCAATGCTCAGGAACTGAGCCTACTCTTTGGGTGCCTCTTCTTCTGCTGCCTCTGGTGCAGCCTCAGCTTCAGTAGGAGCTGGAGTCTCACTAACCTCCGGAGCCGCTACCGGTTCTGACGATGCAGCTGCCTCTGGGGCTGGGGTCGACTGGGGAGCATCATCACCGTCTTCGCGGTTTTTCTTCATGGCCGCGCCGAGGATATCACCAAGTGAAGCACCTGAATCCGATGAACCAAACTGTTCCACCGCCTTCTTCTCTTCAGTTATCTCCAGCATCTTGATGGAGATAGAAACACGGCGCGCTGCTTTGTCGAACGACATGATGGCAGCGTCGACCTTATCGCCAACGCTGAAGCGTTCTGGCCGCTGTTCGGACCGATCGCGAGAAAGATCCGATCGCTTGATGAACGATGTCATTTCGCCATCCGCGATTTTCACTTCGAGGCCATTCTCCTGCACGCCGATCACTTCGCACGTAACTGGATCGCCGCGCTTGAATTCGCCCAGCGCGTCGAGAGGATCGCCGGTGAGCTGTTTAATGCCCAGAGAGATGCGCTCCTTGGAAGGGTCAACATCAAGCACCACAGCTTTAACGGTTTCGCCCTTGTTGAAGTCCTTGATCGCTTCATCGCCTGAGCGGTCCCAATCGATATCCGAGAGGTGGACCATGCCATCGACGCCGTTGTCGAGGCCGATGAACAAGCCAAATTCAGTGATATTGCGAATTGGGCCTTCGACCTGAGAGCCCTTGGGGTGCTCGCTAATAAATGCTTCCCAGGGGTTGTCTTGAGTCTGCTTGAGACCAAGTGAGATGCGACGTTTCTGCGGGTCGACATCCAGAACCTGAACTTCGACCTGCTGACTGGTCGAGACGATTTTGCCTGGGTGGATGTTCTTTTTGGTCCAGCTCATTTCCGAGACATGGATCAAACCCTCAACGCCCGGCTCCAGTTCCACGAACGCACCGTAATCGGCGATGTTGGTGACGAGACCCGTGAAGCGCGCCTCAACAGGATACTTGACTTCGATGTTCTGCCATGGGTCCTCTTGGAGCTGCTTCATGCCCAAGGAGATCCGCTGTGTTTCACTGTTGATGCGGATAATCTGCACCTTCACCGTATCGCCAACAGTGACGATTTCTGAGGGATGGTTGACCCGGCGCCATGCCATATCGGTGACGTGGAGCAGGCCATCAATGCCGCCCAAGTCGATGAACGCACCGTAATCAGTGATGTTTTTGACAACACCTTCAATAACTTGGCTCTCGGCCAGACGCGCAACGATGTCCGCGCGCTGCTCGGCTCTTGTTTCTTCGAGGACCGAACGACGGGAGACAACAATATTGCCGCGGCGGCGGTCCATTTTCAGAATCTGGAAGGGCTGCGGTTGATGCATCAGTGGGCCAATATCGCGCACTGGGCGGATGTCAACCTGGCTGCCTGGTAGGAACGCCACAGCGCCATCGAGATCGACCGTGAAGCCACCCTTGACCTTCGCGAAAATGTGGCCAGTGACCTTTTCGGTGTTCTCAAACTGCTTCTCAAGACGAATCCAACTCTCTTCGCGCCGGGCTTTCTCGCGGCTGAGAACGGCTTCGCCAAGTGCGTTTTCGATCCGGTCAAGATAGACCTCAACTTCATCTCCAACGGCTAGCGTAACTTCGTTGCCAGGCGTTGAAAATTCCTTCAAAGGCACGCGGCCTTCCATTTTCAAGCCAACGTCAATGACAGCGAGATCTTTCTCAATACCAACCACCCGGCCTCGGACAACGTTACCTTCATAAGCAACATCCGCGGATAGCGTCTCGTCCAGCATGGCCTCGAATTCGGCCATGCTTGGGTTCATTACGTCGGAAGCTTCAGTCATACTCATCAAGACCTCTTGATTTCTATATCTGGTTAGGTTGAGCGTGCTTCCGCCCAACTAAGGTTAAATTTTGCCAGGCTTTTGGAAAAAGCGATGACGTTGTGTTTGATGAAATCACCTTGCCCGCGCAATTTGGCCCACGTTGGCGGCCTTAACGAAGGCAAACCGCAGTGGGCAAAAATGGGGTCACCAGCAAAACTTGCTTACAAGCCGCAAATGGGCTTCGAGCATTCAGCATTGCCAAAACAAACAACAGCCAGGCACGATATTACGTACCGGCTTTTGATCGCCAGAGATTTCAAAGATTTTGGATCACACACCGCAAGAAAAGGGCAACTTTGCCCGCCAACGAGACTCGAGCACACTTAGGCACTCGGTTGGCCGATCTTCCTCTTGATCAGTTCGATCACGGTGTCGAATGCCTTTTGTATATCTAAATTTGTCGTATCGAGCAAGATCGCATCGTCAGCAGGGCGCATGGGCGAATCCGCACGGGAAGCATCACGCTCGTCACGCAAGCGAATCATGTCAAGAATTGCGGCTCGCTCAACCAGCTCGCCCCTCTCGCGCCACTCCAAATAGCGGCGCTCCGCACGGATTTCGGTGGTCGCGGTTACGAAAATCTTAACATCAGCTTCCGGACATACGACCGTGCCAATATCGCGGCCGTCCAGCACGGCACCGGACGCCCTGCCAGCGAAAGCGCGCTGGAAATCAAGCAAAGCAGCCCTCACCTCGGGGATGCGCGCCACAATGGAGGCGGCATCGCCAACGCCTGGCTGCCTGAGGGATTGATCATCCAGCGTTTCGGGATCGATGTTATTCGCGGCGAAGATCGCGTCGGAAGCGCAATCGAGGATGCCATCCCTGGCTCTGATATCGCGGGCAACGGCACGGTAGAGCAAACCCGTGTCCAAATAGGCCAGCCCGTAATATGCAGCCACACGACGAGCAACTGTACCTTTGCCGGAGGCAGCCGGGCCATCGATGGCGATGATCATGATCTGCTTCCTCCGGCACGAGTATCGATGCGAGCACCGAGTTGCTGCATCAACGGACGAAACTGCGGGAAGCTGGTTGCAATCATAGAGCCATCGTCAACAGTGACGGGCTGTTGGCTCGCAAGCCCCATAATAAGAAACGCCATAGCGATGCGGTGGTCGAGATGGGTTTTGACGGTGCCGCCACCGGGTGCGCTGGAT
>Ga0209345_10004784_pt1 | contig 12898 bp, 19 predicted proteins | sample Cruoilmetagenom7_FD_187294 | JGI IMG/M metagenome (GOLD analysis project Ga0209345, IMG submission 187294) | Oil polluted marine microbial communities from Coal Oil Point, Santa Barbara, California, USA - Sample 7 (SPAdes) (version 2) | ecosystem: Environmental > Aquatic > Marine > Oil seeps ...
TCACAGTGTCTATAATCCCAGGGAGTCTCTCAGGGAAGTAACTGAACGCACGCAAACAATGGCCGTCATAATGGTCAGTGTAAACTTTTAGTTTGTTTTTATCTTTGGTAGTTAACGCTGAGATCCTATCCTCAAGTGAAAAGAAGTCGGCACCTCCGAAGACGAATCCTGGAGGGGCTACGAAGCATGCTTTAATGATCTTAGCGTAAGGTGTACCACTACTAGGTAAGTTCTGAAGATTCACGTTAGAGCTGTTGTGAGAGTACACACCATGCGCTAGGTAACTCGCATCCTCCTCTACGGTTATGTCATATACTTCATGGCTTCCATTATGGTGGATTTCCTTGATTTCCAATGTACACTGGTCTCGTCCTGCAAGAAGTGGATATTTTTGTGCCCGGTGCGTGTACATAGGGCAAGGTTGTCTATGCGATTGTCGTGCTTGTCCCCATTTATATGGTGGACAGATAACGTTTCGGGCAACTCTAATAATTCTAGGTGTTCCATCATTACTATACGATGTACAAGTTGTCTCTTCCCGTTGTGTATTTTTGATAAGTAACCGTTGGCAGTATGTGCCCCCTCTTCTAAATAGTTGTGATGTCGCGTTCCACATTTGTCGTGCATAGGATTTTTTATGCCCGTCTTGGATGCCGAGTACTTCACTGACTTGACAGTACGTAGCTCTTTCGCGTCCATGTGCGCGTTTAATACTGCTGAAACATTGTGAAAAGTAGTTCCCAACTCTTCCGCTACACCTGCAATCGTCAAGGCTTTGTGTAGATCCTTGTACAGCATCAGCGTGTTGGTTATGTTGTTCTGGTTTGTTGTCCAGCTTTTTGATATTGACATTAAGTATGTCTCCTACAGTTGCCCAAGTGTTATCAGACAGTAGCAATCTATGTTCGGTTGTGCAAGTCAAAACCTCCCCATTAGTCAGATGAATATCATACATTTCATCTACACCTTTAAAGATGGTGTTGGTGACTGTTCTCCACCGCTCCCTATGAGTCCATACCTTATCCCCTATACGAAGATCTGTGATAGGCATATTGCCGTTGGGTGTGAGTATTTCTGTCCATCCTGCAACACACGATAGGCGACCTGATACGGTGCCACCCAGGTTAAAATTACCATGGAGGTAATGTACCCCATCTTCTTTCTTAACCGTGTCGTACAAGAAAGCCTTCATGAAGGTAGTCAAAATCTTATCGACCTTGATAAACTCAATTAGGGTCTCAAGGAGATCTTTGATCTCTTGGTCATCTGTCCTATGGACTAGCTTTGCTAGTACTTTAGCACCGGTTGCCGGCTGCTTAGATTTAGTGCGGTCAGTGACCTCAAAACCAAGCGTACGATACAGCAGTTCCTGGAGCTGTTTGTTAGATCCTGGATTAAATTCAATATCATCGAAGTCCTCTAAAGGTTTTACCTTGGTTTTTAGCACAAGGTTCTTTTTTACCCATGCTTGCTTACGCATGGATACAGTGAATTTCCTGATAACAGGAGAGTCACTAATCTTCATTTGTGCTGCACTACGTATATCAGTTAGTTCCTGGGTGGCCTTAAATATCTTAGCCATATCCATGGGCATACCTGTTAATTCCATTTGTAGAATTAACGGTACTGACTCTAAGAATATCTCGTTGTACACATAAGTCTGATCATCTGCCACCAAGGTATTGATGTGTTTCTCATATACATACCAAGTGGACAAGCAATCAGTTAAGTTGTACTTAAGTAACTGGCCTTTCTCGATTTTACGTATGTCTTTAATATCATCTTGGGCATAACTACCAGCAAACTCATACGACTGATCTTTTAACTTAAGGTTGTTACCTGCTGTGGTGTTAGTAGCTAGGTAAGTGATTAACTTGGTGTCCTCAAAATGTCGAGTCACTGCCTCGATGCCTTTAAGCATCCCTTCCAGGTCAAGCATGTCACACATGTACAATTCGTACACAGCAACCTTAGTATCAAAACCTGCATTATGGAATATCAACTTACCTCTATAAGCATCAAAAAATTCCTTAAGCAGATATTTTATTGGTCTGTTATCAACTTGCTTACCATACGGTACAACAGAGGAAGCTGGTGTACTAAGTGAAGAAGTGGTCTTGTCAGGCACAGCAAGTAAACCGATATTCTTTCTGTAATCAACACAAAAGGAAATGCCGTTATGCTTATCCCAAGCAAAACCAATAGTACCGATACCTGCTTCCCAGAACTTCAATGAGAATGTTTCGATGTCTACTGTCAGTACAGGATGCTGGTGCAGTGACTGCAACGCTTTACGGATACTGTCGTAATCATCTGGATACTCAGCAGAGTGGATAATGTCTGCACCAATCTCTTTATAGGTCCCACTAAGATGGTTACAAAATGCATCCAGAGAAAGATTTAATTTGTCTTGTATTGCTGGATTATGGAATAGTGCTTGATAGTTTACAGTTAGTCCTACTTTAATAGATTCATAACCTTTGATTGCACAAGGAAGTAACTCCCCTAAGTGAGCATCAGATTTCTTCACTCCAGCAAATTTTTTAAAATAGGTTGAATCTGCTACAAGTATATTCTCTACACCCAAATCAAGAAGTACTTTTAGGGTGTTGGTTACACAAGTTTTAACGAGTGCAGCAGGTGCTTTATTGGTTTCATCGTAATCCAAAGTAAAGGCAATAATACTGTCTTTACTTACGCCGCTACCTACCAATTTATTTACATAATGCGTCTCAAGGAGATCTGTATTAAACGCAGCATCTTTGATTAGGAGTGCAGTGGAATACTCACGTGCAGGACTTGGTTTAAATATGATATGTTTAATAAAGTACTCCTCACTAGTGTACTGTTTCGGATTCGTCTGCCTTGATGATTGCTGTCAACATGTACTCTTTGACCATTTCTGCTACACGATCTCCTGGTGTGTTACTACGCGCAAAAGCAGCTAAGAGGTTCAATAGTTCTTCGCTATTTACTAAGTAATCAATAGCTTGGAATACTGGATTATCAGTGTCCACTACATTCGAGGCCACAACAAAAGCTCCATCGCACCTTCCGATTACTACTGTGGGGTAATCTTTTTTGATACACACATCTAAGTAGCGCACCGTAGCCTCTTTGTATTCACTGAATGTGTTGTCGTTATCTCCTGAGTCACTCATTATTTTACTCCGCTGCTGTTAAAGCCTTTGCTATCGCCACGCACGGATTCAGGTAAGTAAGCTACCCTTGTTAATTTGTGATAATCATAGTGCGGTACAATGGCAAGCTGTGCGATACGGTCCAATCGCTCAATTGAGAATGGCTTTTCTGATTCATTTTTTAGTACTACTTTAACTTCGTTACGGAAATTACTATCAATGAAGCCAACATCATTGGCCAATTTAATGGAGTACTTGGTTGAGAGACCAGAACGAGGCAGGAGAAAACCACACCAGAATTCTGGGATAGCAACCATGAGTCCTGTACCCATCATCCGGGACTCTCCCGGGTCAAGTGCAGTAACTTCTTCTTTAATACATGCACGCATGTCTAGTGCTCCGTCACCCTGTCGTGTAGGTGCTAGGCTACTGTAGTTTTTAGCGTAAAACGCATATAAATCTTCGTTACACACCTTGTATTGCATTAGTTTTCTCCTCGTATAATGCGTTTAATAAAAATAGTTTTTATGATTGTGATTGCTTGTGCGTGAAACTCAAGGTGAGCTGCAGCAGCAGTAGCCATATAGTCACGGGGTGCTTTATCAATATAATAATCGTTAGCTGCCTTAAGTATGGGGTGCATGCAGGCAGGAAAGTATTCTATCCCCGGGTACTCATTCAATGATTTATTGAAGGTGTCCCTTAAATAACTCATAACTAAGCGTCTATTACTTTCTCGCTGCTCTTCTGCATCTAGTAATGCATCCAATTCTGCTTTTATATTGTCAGGCACCAAATTACAGCTACCTGTGCCGATGTTATGAGCTACCCGAAATACTTTTCCTCGGTGGAAAAAAACAGGTATTGGTGATAGGTTTAATAACTTCGATAACTGAAAAGCATGACTATTTATTTCTGATGTATAAACACAGTCAAATATGTAATTTACCATGTTTAATTTGTTTTTTGATGTCAAGTGAATCATGTAATTAGTACCTCATAGTACTTATTTTGTACGATAGAATTCATTATCGAATAGGACACATTCATCAGCTACGCCACTGATCTCAGGTTCATACCCACAGCAAGGCTTACCCGTAACCCAATCTAAGCTGAAATGATTACAGTGTTTGCAGTCTTTATTATTTACTTTTTTTGTTACTGCTGTAGCAAGAGCTACTCGAATGTTTTCCATTATTTTTACTCGTCTTGTGGTGTGTGTTCTTCGCAGGTAGCGAACTCTATTCCTACAGGATTTGGTGCAACTACCCCTGTCTGCTTTCTTACTGCTTCTGCTAAGGGATGACTACCTATGATCATTCCTGTGGTAGTGCACTGTTCGCATTTAAAGAAGATGCTCCCTTTCGCCAACTCCTCAGCAAACCTTGCCAGTTCGTCTTCACAAGCAGTACAATGACCCATAGCTATTTTTCTGTCTGGGTCTGTGATTTCTTCCCAGCTAATGTAGGGGTGATTCCGATTGTATTTATAATCACCTTTGTTTTTATACTGTTTATTACCTTCAGCATCTGTACCTTCCATGATGACACCTAAAGATATACCGTGTTCTTCACCACAACGGGCACAGGTGATTATGTGTGGCGCTATGCCACGTTTTTTATCTATTGGTATTTTAGTCATAACTTCGTTTCGTCTGGTAGTGGATCACATTACCGTAAGGTGCAGTGAATCTTGGGTTATCAACTATCACCCAAATGATCGGGTAGGGTACTTTTGGTGTATTGTTGTCAAAATAACCATCAGTAAAGATAACCAATACTGTTGGTTTATTTTCGGTGAAGTAATTTAATACTGGATTGATGTTTGTACCACCCCTACCAGAAAATTCACATTCTTTAGTGGTTTGACCTTCAGTTAGGGTGTGGACACTCTTTATATCGGTATCGAAATCAACGATAGTCACTTTCTTTGGTGCAAGCGTTTTAATGGATTTGTCGATCTCACCTAAATAGGTGTGGAACTCATCGTCACTTACAGAATAACTCGCATCAATCGCATAAGCAAAGTGATCTATACCTTCAGAGTACATACTAGGTAAGTGGTAATCTGGGAAGAATCTTCGATTTGGTTTACGAAAGGTATGGTCGTTATTTACATAAGCATTAATATACTTACGGTACAACTGCTCCCAGGGTAACTTAGGGTTCAAGGCTTTTTCATATGCTATTGCACACTCACCAGGAACAGTGCCAGGGGCATCTCCCTGCATCTTAGATTGTACAACTGCATTGGTTAGGATGTTACTTACGCTCAGAGTTACAGCATCTGTTGTATCATCACCCTTACCATCGGTACCGGCAACTTTGATGTCACAATCGTAATTGTCTGTTTCTTCTGTGGGTGGCAAGAGCCTGTATACCTGATCGGTATCCATACCCCTGTATTGCTCATCACATAATCCACCATCAGGTAATGAGTAACCTGCAGCGATTAGTATTAGATTAATTACATGATCTGCTGCCTTGTTATAACGCTTCGCATCAAGGTGCTCTGATCTCATCATGTGCATAAATGCTACGTGGTAACACTCATGAGCAAGTAGACCTACCCTTTGTTGAGGTCCCATATCAAGAAACCATGCTGGATTAATCTCCAGGGTTATGCCGTCTACGCATGCAGTAGGAATATTTAGATTTTCTACTGTTTTTAAGGAGAAGAGGATTGTACTTAGAAATACTGCGTTGTTTCGACCGATCAGACCAATCTTGGCTTTATCTAATGCCTCTTGGAATAGCATACGGTATCTCCATTATATTAATCTGTTTGGGTGGATTCGCATCCACTCCTGTACGCCGGCCAAATCAAAGATATTTGGGTCACGTTTGCATGCCATACGAAGAGTTACGATATTGAATTCAGCAGGCATACGAGCAAGGTACCTCATCAGCTCCTCTGAGTTATTCTTATCCATGCTACTGGCTATCAATCCTGATACAGCATAGAGAGTTGAGGGTTCGCTAGGTACACTCAAGGACTCTGGACGAGCCACAATATCGACCAACTTAGGCAAGGATTCAAAGATCTGAGAGTAACCATAAAATTCTCTAGCTGCACCCTCTCCCACGGTACCTGAGTAGATAGCAATATCGCTTGGATCAAGTACTGTGTCCTTAACGATTAGCCTGGATAGGAACTCCCAGGTGCGAGGACATGGAAATGTCTCATCTGCACTTTCTGGATCAAACCTATGTAAGATCTCAGGACGATAGTTGATATATGAGATGATACGATAATCAATACCACTTGCTGCTGCCCAATCAAGCCAGGAAGCATTGTCAACCTTAAGGGTAAAGTGTATTAAACGTGATGCCATAGCAGTAGACTGCTCATTGACAATAGCGTTATCGGTACTCAAATTACCTGCACCTATGATGGCTACATTTTTATGTAGATTAAATTGACCTACCTGTCTGTCAAGAACTAACTTGTATGCAGCAATCTCTACTGCTTTACTTGCACTGTTCATCTCATCGAGAAACAGTAACCAACCTTTCTTACCTTTAGGTAAGGCATCTCCCTCAATAGGGAAGGTACTCATTGGTGTATACCCTGCTTTGTTCTTTTCTTTATCTATACTAGGAAATCCGAGTCGCTTGTATTCGACACAGCTCGTTAGACTGTGCCAGTTCTCTTATGAACTTCTGCATATTACTATGCAGGCTAGACCATATCAAAAACCATGCTTTCACATGGCTTGCTACCGTTTCCACCTACTTAGGTGTACTCCCCTGAAGGGATGGCCGTTCGGCATTTAATTAATGATGTTTTTGGGTCTGTCCAGTTGATGCTCTTCAATCAACTTGTTCACATAACGTGCAGCTTCTACTTCTGTATCGAATCGTTTCTGAGGAAGCATCTTACCTTTGTGTTTCATAGTCCCTTTCCACTTACTTCTGGAAGGGTCGTATGTAACGTTACGGTATTTAGATGTCTTACCCCATTTGGTTCCGATCATGCGTTTAGTTATTTTGTCTTTATTATGAAGACCAGTACTGAATGCATGCTTTTTGTTTTCGCTGCTCGTTACCCACTCTAAGTTACAAACATTATTGTTTAGTTTGTCACCATCGATGTGGTTAACCTCTGCTTTGTTCTCTGGATTAGGTAAGAAAGCCATTGCCACAGCCCTATGGACTGCAACAGTACTGTGGGTATTTTTTACCCATAGTTGTACGTACATATATTTGCATGTAGCAGATCGTATGTAGGTAGCTAGTACTCTTTCTTGCGGCTTACCGTGATTGGTAAGCGTAGACATGATACGACCAAGAGAAGACACTTTATAGCGTCCCTCATAATCTTGGATATCTAACCAGATTTCATCATTAATCTTTAGCACGGGATTGGCCTTTACTTATTGGGAAACCCTAGTATACACTAGGATCAACAAGTAGATAGGCGTTTCCCCGTTTAGGTAGCTTTAAACATGGAATTACTTCCATGAGTCCCTGTAACTCAATACAAATTCTTGGTATAGCAACTCAGTGCGTATCATTTGAGTATTATCATCGGCACTGTAATTGCTACGTTTCAGATGCATTGGTCGTTAAGGTCTGTTGGATCACATTGTGATAAGCGCAAATCAATAATCTGCAAGTTAAACTTATCGGCGATACTTTTTATTAGTGTAGATTTGCCGAGACCAGGTGAACCTTTTAAAATAGGTACCAGACCAGCGGCTAATGTTTTTTCCAGGTGTTTAGTTGCTTGTGTATATGAGATATCCATTACTTTCCCCGCAATATGTAAAGGGGCCAAAGAAAGAAGGCGAAAACAACTATAGTTATTCGCCCAAATAAAGAGAATTTTATACCATCGATTTTTGATATTCGCATTGCCCCCTTGTAAATAAAGGGCACAAAGTAAGCACTTACGTATAAGTACATAAATGCAATCCAATAGTAACTATTACATAGTTCCATTAGGTTACCCCGTGTGCTTTCAGTATTTTGTTCACTACTTCGGCTCGAACATTGTCCCCAGCAAATAACCAATTATCCTTGGCTTGTTTCATTCGTTTTATGCTTGGGTACTTTGAGTACTTGTCTTCCAGCCTATTGGGTGAAGCAGGTCGTGATTTACGCCCTACCTTTCTAGACTTACCAGTAAGTATCTCTTCGTCTGTGTGGCCTCTACGGATACGGCCACGGAAGGAGTCGTAGCTCATACCATTGGCAAGTGCCCGGTCCCTTAAATAGGCCAGTGCCTTATCGCTTCGTTTAATCATTGGATTGTTCCTACACTTCGTTGTTCATTGTGGTGATCATTGAGTGACCGAAACCATGGTCAAGGACTGCAGTAATTTTAGTATTAGTCCACTGTCCATAGTTATCGACCCATACTTTTGTGTACTCACCCATCAGGAATTCTCCACCTTTGTATCCTAGGTAAGTAGTACCAAGAGCTCCTTTACAGATTACCAGTAACTCATTCACTTTCATGTTACCAGTGAATTCAAAACCAATGGCCAGTTCATTATAAGATTTGCGACTACTATCAATACTGCAAGGCACTGCCCGGCAGAAATCAAAATGAATTACATTGTCTTGTGGTTGGTTTTCTAGTTGATGGATTAAGTTTATCAGTTTCATCCATAATTCCTTGATTATTGGTAATGTGTATCCAGTGGTTCACGGATACAACTAGGATTAATGTGTTTGTAATCGAACCACACTTCTGCACACACTTTATCTGTGTACTCTTGTAGTTTCTTTGTGATTGTTTCTGGATTTGGTGGTACTAAGTATGTTGCTATTATTGTTATTATTAGAATGGCTGTTGCTGCCCATGCACACATCAGGCACCTCCTATAGTCCTTAAACGATATCTTGTTTCCTGGGTTTGAACATCCAGTCAGCCACCTCATAGGTGGGTATGGTTTGACTGCCGATCATTGGTTCTATGATTACTGACTGGTCTGATATATTAGGTCCTTCAAAAAATAGCACTTTAGCGCCTTTACTGAAGGTAATGGAATGGATCTGATCATGGAACATACTATACACTTCACCGGGGCAGTATTCGTAAGAGGAGGAAGAGTAGTAATTAATTTGATCCTTATCTTTAGTATGCGATCCTATCGTACCGCTGTAGGTTAACTTTGACTGTAAGAATTTATCTGCTCCTACGTCGCATTCAGTAGTTTCTTCCCAGACATGGTTAGTAACGTAACCAGCGAGAACCAAACAAACAAAATTGAATCTGTGTGAATGTGGGGTCATGCTGTCGCGCTGGTGAAGGTCTTTCTCAAACAGCCTTACCTTACCGAAGCCTTCTTGACCGATTAAGCTACTACTTAAACCAGCCAAAACATAATTATCTATTGTTGATGACTTCATCAGTTCAAGTATTTCTATTATTTTATTCATGTCCATTAACCTTCTCGCCTAGTATTTGATATGCGGTGATATCATACCCCTCCCAGCGGCAGTTCCAACTCTCGCCGCATCTCCATTTCTCGCACCAAAAAACCCTAAACTTACACCCTTCTGGGATGGGACATTTGCCACCAAACCAAGGCTGAGGAGGGTTTTCTATTACACGGAAGTTATCCCAGGATATTAAATTTAATCTCCCTACTAGGGATGTAGACCCCTCTCGGAAGAACTTACCGTCACCACTAGAGTAGCGCTTGTATTTTCTGGCTGGGCTATTCCAAACCTCGCACAGTATGTCTTTAGGTAGGTAGGGGTGTTTTTTGACTAAGTTACAACTAAGCGGCTCCCCACCAGGAACTGTGCCGTCTTCTGAGAAGTGCCCCGCTGACCAGCCACCACCATATTTAACTTCTGCAATTATTGGGTATCCCTGACCGGGATGGTAGGCTAGTATATTAACCCTATCCCCGCCTTTATTTTTGTTCTCAAACTGCGCTCGTATTTTTTCTAACTTATTCATACTAATTATCCTAACTTTAAGTTATTGATTGCTTCGTTCAGTATTAAACTTGCGTTCTTTGTTTTTGAGATGCTGACAAGTAATTCTTTATATCTTGGATCAACCTCTTCTGCCCGCTTCCTGGCTACACGCCTAACCTGTCGATGACCACCGTAGTAATCTGCTAATTGCATCTCGATTAAGCAACTACCTATAGGAGTGAATTCAGTCATGTTTTTCTCTGGTTGTTAGGTCATGGATATAAGCATAACCTGGGTGGGTATTGTTGGGGTTATTCTAAAATCTGCTTCTTGTATTCATATCCATGATCAACTCTATGGCCGTCGCAACATGAGTGAGAGGCTTGCCATCTCTAGTAAAGTTAACTAGGATTGACGACTCTTTTAATACAAATCCAGTAATCACGTCACCAACATAAGTAGAAACCTTGCGGTAAAAATAATCATTAATGTATTCTTCAGGTAAGCTCATATCATTATCCCCGGTTATTAACTAAGTGCCTAACTATTCTTGATTCCACGCTAGATACTCTTCCTCTGCGCAAAATACTGGATCTTCTTCTGTGTCGAAGCCTATCATCTCAAGGTTCGCGTTTGCACAAAGAAAGCTATCAACAATAGAAAGCCCCAATCTTCGTTTTATGTGTTTTGCAAACTTTAACTTCCATAACGCCTGTTTGAATATTTTCACTATTTTACTCCGCTTGCTTAACAAATGCCGCAGGGGTTACATCACCCGGCTCGATTAACTTACGCAACTCTGATTCGACTATCAGCTTCTTTGTGCCCGGCGGGCCAATCTCCCTACCTTTCGGCGCCTTTCAACCCTAAGCTCAGCAACTAACTTTCTGATTCTTAGCTTAGTGTCAATAGCCTCTTTATATGTTCCCCACCATAGCAATTTTACTTGCTTTGTTGGCGGGAATTTATCCCCGCTTGAAGATCCATATCCATTGCATGTAGGGCAATTATCTACCTCTGGCGCGTCTGAGCTACACATAGGGCATGACCCCACTAAAAGGCGTAATCTTCCGACCCAATAACTTGTTAAGTATTTAATCTTCATCTTCATCTTCATGCTCATTACTCCGCTTGTTTAACAAATGCCGTCACCCTGCTCAATTAATCCTAGATGCTCTAATATCTCGCGCAGGGTTTGCTCAGTCATAAATACCTCGCATTGCTTTCAGCCTCTTGGATAACACAAGGCCCACAAAAATATTCCCCATCTTGTGAGAAAGGGTCTGTACTGTGAAAGTAAAGCTGCCTGCCCGGCGCATCGCACCTATCACACTCTTCACTATCAGGACCGAAAGTGCATATACGGAACCCTACCATTCTACAAGCGTCCTCTATACTGCAATCACTCATAACCCAGGTACCCATAGTTCATTAGCGGGGATTGGTGTTGCATACATCCAACCCGTAGGCCCATCCCGGTAGCGTTTATCCGCCTTTTTTATATAGTTATCAATGCCTCTTACTAGCAATCTGCCGTTAGAGTTTTCATTACTCACATAACAAGGCACCTTTTTACCCTTTGGGATGCAGTCGTGCCAGTTGAGTTTTTTGTAGTAAACCTCATCATTCACATCCCATTCGGCATTAAGCGCGATTGATCTTCCTAGCCCATCAATCCACCTGAAAGGCGAGGCGCTTGGCACATTGGCGTCTGCAGTGAGCCTTGCCTTTGACGCACCACAATAAAGATCACCCTCATTAACAAGGTATATAGCCAACTCTAATGGTGTGTTAATCTCTACTTCTTCGTACATAGATTCAGTCACGATAATAAACTCCGTTCAGGTCTTGATTAGAATCACAATCTATTAAAAGGATTGCCCCACTCATACCTCAGGTAACCACAACTCATCAGCAGGGGCTGGTGTTGCACGGTCCCAGCTTGTGCCATTCGTGTCTTCAAAACCGCAGCCCTTTTCGTCATTATGGTAACTTTCAATCAAAACAACCTTATCGTGCACTGTCGGTTTCCTTTTATTGCTCACATAACAAGGCACCTTTTTACCCTCAGGGACGTGGTCATACCAGTTGAGTTTTTTGTAGAAATAGTGCGCTCCGATAACATACCTACTACCACATACCGTCAACCAACCACCATAAGTATCCTCGTGGCTAAAGTGAATGGAGAAATTAGAAACCCCGCATGTATTCAGGAGGATTTTATTGGGGCCAAAGTAAAGATCCCCCTCATTAGCAAGGTATCCAGCAAGATCTATTGGTGAGGTTATTTCGACTTCTTCGTACATGGTTATTCTCCTAGTATTACAATTTGTAAAATAATTTCTCGCACAGGGCTGACTCAATCACTTTGGGCCCCCGTATTTGTCAGCCCAACAGGAATTACACAGGCCGTTAACCACGCTACTGTTTTTGGCCCCACAGTCTTCACAAGAATCAAAGCTGAGATATACCGATACTATCGCAATAGCTAGCACCAAAAGGACAATCAAGATATTCATAACTCTGGCACCCACAGTTCATCAGCGGGTACTGGTGTTGCGTATATCCACGTGCTACCTAGTCCATCGAACGAGTATTTATGGTCACCGCGATAAGCTTTTATGTGAGTCAAGGTATCAAACTTATTGGGCGTTGGATTTTTATCGCTCACATAGCAAGGGACCCTTTTACCCTCCGGGATACATTCGTACCAGTTGAGTTTCTTGTAGTAAGTACACATACGAATATCCCAACAAGCGTTTAGTTGAGTCCTTTCATTTTCCGTCACTGCTTGGAAAGGTGTGTTGTGGGTAGACCCTTCAATCACGGTGAGTCTTGTCTTTGTTGCCCCTTCATAAAGATCACCCTCATTAACAAGGT
>Ga0209345_10004785_pt1 | contig 12898 bp, 9 predicted proteins | sample Cruoilmetagenom7_FD_187294 | JGI IMG/M metagenome (GOLD analysis project Ga0209345, IMG submission 187294) | Oil polluted marine microbial communities from Coal Oil Point, Santa Barbara, California, USA - Sample 7 (SPAdes) (version 2) | ecosystem: Environmental > Aquatic > Marine > Oil seeps ...
GAGGCGATAATTGCAGATCCGCGCCGGACAAGGCCGCTGCTCAGCGCGTAACCTGCATCCCGGGCTTTGTTTATCCGGTCAAAAAGGTCGCGCTGATCCACCAGCCCGTCGCTCAAAATGCTTTCCGCATTGCTGCGCATCAAAATTCGCAGGACTTCATCATCGGGCATAGCCGCCAACAAAGCATATCCAGTGCCGGATCGAACAAGCGGCCTGACACTGCCCAAAACCATGTGGAAATTGGAATCTGCGATCGGTTGGATCACATGGATATACTGGGAATACAGCCCGTTCCTGACAGCCAGAACGATCGTTTGTTCTGACAATTCGCTGAGTTTTTCCAGCAGTGTCAGGATTGGGCCGCTGGCACGAAATTCCGGATCGATCCAGCGCCCAAGCAGACTGACCCTGATCGTGGGCCGATAGGTGCGGTGTTCGCGATCAAATTCGAGATAGCCAAGCGCTGTCATGCTCTGAAGCAATTCCGATGTGCTGGACTGGGGATACTTAAGTTGGCTGGAAATTTCCGTAAGGGTCATTTCACACTGCCGGTCGTCAAAAAATTCCAACACCTGCAGTGTGCGCACAGCCGACTTTACCACCTTCGACGCTATCGGAAGCGGCTTCGAAATCCGGAATGGTTCCTCGTTTTTGTTGCTTTGATCCGGCATAATGTTTGTTTCTTGCCCGCTAATTAGCAAGGCTGATCAGATAACCCCCTCGGTCCGAAGTGTGTCTATCGCTTGTTGATCATAGCCTAATTCCGCCAGCATTGCATCTGTGTGCTCGCCCAGCAGCGGCGGGCGGGCGGGCGCAGTAAGCGGGGCATCAGAAAGTTGGATCGGTGTCCTTACCATTGGTGCAGGACGCGCAAGGCCCGGATATTCAACCGGCTGCAATGCACCGGTTTCCTGAACATGGGGATCATCGATCGCATCCTGAACTGTATAGAGCGGATAGGCAGGGACCCGCGCCTGTTCCAGATCGGCCAGCACTTCTTCGCGTGTGCGGCCCGCGCACCATTCGTTCATCTGTTCGTTAATAACCTGCCAGTTCTTGCCCCGCAGTTTATCAGTCGCAAAGCGAGGGTCTTCCAGCCATTCCGGCTTTCCAACCAGATTGAGCCAGCGTTTGAAAAGCGATTGGCCCACCACTTGGATAAGGATCCAGCCATCCTTCACAGCAAAAATGTCGTTAGGAGCCGACATCTGACCGCGATTGAGGCTTGCCTCGCGATTGCACTGGGTCACACCTTGTTCAACAATCATCGAACTCGCCATCATCAGCGCGGTTGGCAGCAAGGCTGCCTCTACCCTTTGGCCCTTGCCTGTTTTATCGCGGTGCATCAGCGCGGCCAGCGTGCCAATAGTGGCCGCCATTCCGGTGCCCCAATCAACATATTGAACCGGGGTGCGAACGGGTTGATCTGGCATTCCAGTGCGCGATGCAGCACCGGACATTAATTGCCCCACCGCATCAAAGCCTAATTTCTGGGAATAGGGGCCCGTGCGCCCAAATGCCGAAACACTTGTGTAGATCAGCCGCGGATTAAGCGCCGACAAACGCTCGTAATCCAGCTTCATGGACTTCAGAACATTTTCAGGCATGTTCATTACGACCACATCGGCGGACTGGACCAAGCGATCGACAATGCCCAGACCCTCTTCAGTCCTAAGGTCGATTGTGATCGAGAGTTTGTTGCGATTGTTCTGAATGAACAGCGCGCCCTCGCCATTCTCTCCTATCGGGCCGACCCAGCGATCATCTCCGCCATTGGGCCGTTCCACCCGGATGACTTGCGCCCCCAGATCACCCAACAAAGCGGCGCAAGATGGGCCGGCGATAAAACGCGCAAAATCAATGACCCGTATGCCTTCGAGAACACTTTGCATGCCGCCTTCTTGTCCGGTGTCTGTCGTCGCCATTGGTCAGATATCCTCCGTGATGAAAGCCCACAGACCTTGGTCCGGCCGTGCAAACAAAGCAGAGCCGAGCCGGTGCATCCATTCTGTCTCATTGCCGAATTCATCGCTCCACGCCCACAAACGGCGGGTTAGCGTGTGCAAGGCATAGTCTTGAGTAAAACCAATCGCGCCTTGAACCTGATGGGCCTGGCGTGAAACGATCGTGGCGGCTTCACCTGTTCTGATTTTGGCCGCAGCAATCGCATTGCCCCGGTCCCCGCGTTCAAATGTCGCAAGGACATATTCCACAGATGCCCGCGCCGCCGACATTTGCGACATGATCGCAGCAATGTTGTTCTGGACGGCCTGGAACTTGGTAATGGGTTTGCCAAATTGCACGCGCTGCGGTGCATATTCCATTGTCATGTCCAAAATGGCTTCCATGGCGCCGCTCATCTGAACCGCACGCACAAGCGCGCCCATTTCATGCAGCTGATTGCGTGCGCCATCATGCCGGGCCACCGCATCCTGGGTCAGCGATGCTGAAAATACCACAGTGTCGCGCGCTTCGCCTGCGACATTGTCTTTCGGTGTAACGGTGACACCGCTAGCATCCACCACGGCCACATAGTCTTGGCCGTCATGGTCTGCGACAATCACAAAGCCAGCAGCATCGCGGGCGAACGGCACATGGCGCGCAGTGCCCGTGATCCGCCAATTCTGACCATCCTGAACCAGTTCCAACCGTTCCAGCCTATGGTTCGGCGCCAATGTGAGCGGGCCTGAGGGGGCCTCCAGCCCGGCGTCTTTCGCCAGCCAATTGGCAACAAGTGTTTCTGCAAGGGGAACCGGGGCGCCGTGGCGGGCCACAATGCGGACAAGAGCAAGTGCATCTGCCGCCGGGATACCAAGATCTGCATTCGCAGCAGGTTCCAGCGCAGCGGTTAGGCCCGCTTCTTCCAAAACAGCCCACAATTTTTCATCAAATGGAGCAGGAAAACTGGCGTCGGTTCCTGATTGCCCCGGCTGGTAATCGCGCGACATGATTTGTTCGGCGGTATTCGCCACCAAAATTCCGATTTCAGATGTGCTCATGTCTCTCTCGCATTTGTTATCGCTGGCATCACTGGCCCTTAAACTCAGGCTGCCGCTTTTCGAGGAACGCCATTACCGCTTCTCGCTGGTCTTCGGTTTTAAGCGCGAGCGCCTGCATTGCCGCTGCCAATTCCAACGCTGTTTCCAGCGGAACATTTTGACTGTCGCGAAGAAGGCGTTTGGCTAGGCGCGTGGCGTGAGGGGGGTTTGCCGCAATGGCCCGGGCCCGCTGCATCGCTTCATCCATCAGGGTTTCGTCGGGAACGACAGCCGAAACCAGCCCCATTTCCAAGGCAGATTGGGCGGACACTGCCGCGCCTGTCAGCAGCATTTCAGCGGCCCGTGCCTGCCCGACAACCCGCGGCAGGAACCATGCACCGCCATCACCGGGCACAAGGCCAAGTTTCACGAATGATGAGGAAAAGCGGGCCTTGTCGCTCGCAATTCTAATGTCGCACATGCAGGCAAGATCGCAGCCAGCCCCAATCGCAGGGCCGTTGACCGCAGCGATTACCGGCGTTTCCAAGGCCGAAAACGCCTCTGCAATCCGCTGGATACCGTATCGAAAGGAATCCCGAATTTCCAGCGGTGACATATCAGGAAAACTACCCGCAGCGACCATGCGTTTGGGGTTTCCGCCAGCAGAAAAGGTGCCTTCGCTACCCGTCAGCACCAGAACACGGATCGAACGATCGCGGTTGATCCGGGCAATTTCGCTAACAAGCGCGTCGATCACTTCGGGCGATAGGCCATTTTTTCGCCGGGGATCATTCAGGCGCAGGACAGCGATGCCGCCATCTTGGTCGACAGTCACCATCGGCCCGGGTTCATTGGATGGATCTGATGTCATCTAAGCCCCAGCCCCTTCGCGATCATCCCGCGCAAAATATCGCGCGTGCCGCCGCGCAATGAATAGGCCGGCGCGATCAATTGGGTTGCGGCCAATGCCTGCTGCCATTCTTCCAGCGCCTCAGGCGCAAGAGTATCCACCACTAGACGGGCGATCTCTGGCAAATCCTGTTCGAAATCGGCCCCTAGATCTTTCACTACGACAGCCTGAAGCGTGGGATCGACGCCTTCGTCAAACATTGCCGCCACAGCCACAGACATCTGGCGCAAGACGTGGACATGGGCCAGCAGCCGCCCCACCACTTCGCGGGCGCGATCAGTGGGGTTGGTAGACAGGGCCTTGACCAGTTCCATGAACAAAACGAACGATGACAGGAAGCGGTCAGGGCCACTGCGCTCAAGCGCGAGTTCGCTGCGAACCTGATCCCAGCCGCTGCCTTCCTCGCCAATCAACATGTCGGCAGGAACCACCACATCTTCGAAAAACACATGGTTGAAAATGCGCCGCCCGGAAATATCCAGAATGGGTTCAACCTTGATGCCAGGTAGCGACATATCGACAAGTATCTGACTGACACCGGCATGGCGCGAAGTGCTCTTGGTATCGGTCCGGCACAGCAGGATCATGTAATGCGCGCGATCAGCGCCCGAGGTCCAAATCTTCGATCCGTTGACCACATATCCCTTATCAGTCATCCGCGCTGTCGTGGCAATCGCGGCCAGATCGGAACCGGCTGCAGGCTCGCTCATGCCGATGCAGACGAAACATTCCCCTGCGCAGATGCGTGGCAGCACCATCTGTCTTTGTTTTTCTGTGCCGTAATGCAGGATAAGCGGGCCGCTTTGCCGGTCCGCCGCCCAATGGGCCGCCACTGGCGCGCCAGCGGTCAGCAATTCTTCCACCAGAACATACCGCTCAAGCGAGCTACGCCCGCCCCCGCCATATTCCTTGGGCAGGGTCGATCCGATCCAGCCCATCTGTCCAAGTTTGCGGGTGAATTCAAGATCAACGCCGGTCCAGGATCTGGCCCGTTCATGACGGGGAAGGTGCTTCAGTGCATCGTCAAGGAATGCCCGTATTTCCTTCCGGAAAGCAGCGCTCTCAGGTGGGAATTCAGTAATCCTGTAATCCGGTATTGTCACGAAACCTGCCCCTTAGAACACAAATTGAATTTGGACTGCTTCACCCGTCACGGCCGCTTTTTCTTGAAAATATGGCGTGCGATGTTGTTGCGGTGGATTTCCGGCGTACCGCCGGCAATCGTCGCACCGCGCTGCGCCAGAAAAATGGGCATAGGGGTGAGCGCGTGATCAGGCCCGATCGGGTCAACATCCGAAACCACATAACGCGAAGCCTTCTGATCCGGCGCGGCGTAGAGGCCGACTGCCTCCTTAGCGAGTTCGGTCAACGCCTGATCAAGTTCACGGCAACGGATATTCAGCAGTTCCGCTTCCCAGCCAGGTGTTCCGCCAGAATCGGTAAGCTCGATGATCTGACCGGAGGCAAAATCAACGGCCTCAACCCCGATCTCCAGCAGGCCCAACCTGCGTGTGAAATCTGGATCATCAAGCAAGGTGCCGCCCGCGCCATCCGCTTCCAGGCCCGCGATTTCGCGGACCCAACCGGCCCGGCGGCGCAATTCCGCAGTCGTCTGCACGATCCGGAAGCCATGTTCGAAAAGCAAAAGATAACGCGCAACCGCCCACCCCTCATGCTCCTCGCCAAGAACGCTGCTCTTGGGGATGCGCACATCGGTAAAGAATATCTCGTTAAATTCATGCTCATTGGCGATGTTGATGATCGGCCGCACTTCAATTCCCGGCGTGTCCATGTCGAACAACAAGAAGGAAATGCCCTTTTGTTTACGATCCATGTTCGCAGTGCGCGCAAGTAGGAATATGCGGTTCGCGAATTGAGCGAATGTGGTCCAGATCTTTGATCCGTTAAGCACATAATGATCGCCATCCGATACTGCGCTGAGCTTGAGCGCGGCAAGGTCGGACCCTGCCCCCGGTTCGGAATAACCCTGCGCCCACCAATCATCCCCCGATATGATTTTGGGGAGATATTTCTCTTTTTGCTCAGGCGTGCCGAACTTCATGATGCATGGGGCAACATAATCGCGCGCTGTCCGCATGATTTCTGGCGGATGCGCCTCTGCGGTTTCGATTTCCCAGATCAGCTTCTGCGTCGTGGTCCATTCCGTGCCGCCATATTCGGCCGGCCAATAGGGCGCGCCAAAGCCATTGCTATTCCTGATCTTTTGCCATTTTTGCCCATATTCAAATTCGGAAAACGCCCAAGTCGTCAGCTTGGCAGCCTTGCGAAATTCAGGGGTGAGGTTTTCCTCGTAAAATGTTCTGACCCGTTCACGGAAGATCTGATCGTCTTCCGACAGTTCTAGGAGATTGAGATCCATTACAGTGCTCCGCCAATCAGTTCTTTGAATGCCCAAGGAAGCGTCGAAGGTGCCAATCGCTCCCGCCAAACAGCGCCTCGAAGATGCTGAGCTTTTTGAAATAGTGACCAACATCAAGCTCGTCGGTCATCCCGATCGCTCCATGTAGCTGCACCGCGTTCTTGCCGACAAAATTGGCTTCATTGCCAACCTGCACCTTGCAGGCAGAAGCAAGCCGGCTGCGCGTTTTGGGGTCGGCCCCCAGCGCCCGCGCGGCGTTAAGCAAGGATGCTGCGGCAGTTTCATAAGCGACATGCATGTCGACCACGCGGTGCCTCAGCACCTGAAACTCTGACAATGTCTGCCCGAATGCACTGCGGGTTTCGCAATATTCAGCCGTACGCAGGTTCAACGTTTCCATCGCGCCAATCGCTTCGGCCGACAGGGCAATAACCGCCTCGTCCAGAACGCGTTCTACCAGAGGGAAAGCTCCGCCCAATTCGCCGACCAGATCTTCGTTTTTAAGCTGAACGCCTTCAAAACGTATGTCTGCTGCCCGCATACCTTCAACAGTTGTGTAACTGTTCATGCTGACGCCCGCAGCGTCTTGATCGACCAGGAACAGTGAAATTCCCTCTTCATCATTTGGTTCGCCGCTGGTTCGGGCCGTAACCAAAAGGCGCTGCGCCTCTGGCGCTCCGTAAACGACGACTTTCTGCCCATCGAGGATGAAGCCCCCGTCTGCGGCCCGCGCAGCGGCCTCCACATGGGCCGGATTGTAACGCGAACGCGGTTCAGAATAGGCTAGAGCGAGCCGAAGATCGCCGCTCGCTATTGCCGGGATCATAGTTTCACGTTGGGCATCGCTGCCCCCGTGAAGCAGCAATCCGCCGCCAAGCACCACTGTGGATATGAAAGGTTCGCGGGCCAATCCCCGGCCCAAAGATTCCATGACAACTAGAATGTCGAAATGATCACCATCGCTGCCACCGAATTCTTCTGGGAAGGGCAGCCCCAAAATCCCAAGTTCAGCCAGCTCACGCCAATTCTCGTCAGATCCGGCCTCAGAATCCTTACGAGTCGAAAAATCATAATGATCGGCGACATAACGATCGAGCATGTCTCTCAACATGATCTGTTCTTCAGTCCACGAATATCTCATTTGCACCTATCCACGAATTGCTGCCCCACATAGGGCAAACGCTGGCGGCTACTGCGCCGATGTTGCAGCGACTAACCGTTCTGCTTGCTGACCCAAGAAACCCAGGAACTTTAACCCCCCCGGCAAATTAGACCCAATATTCAGCTGGCCTGACAAAGATCAATCAGGGTGAGACAACACAATCAACACCTTGAACCCTGCTGCACCGCCAGTATCGATCCCCCGTCATTGACGAGAATGACCGTTTTAGCGGGTTAACGGACCGCAAGCCTTACCATCTGACCGTGATCATATTATTCCAACTGGGGCTATTGCTAGGTCCAACAGCACACCCCGCCAAGTCATCGCATATGCGAATTCAATATTTCAAACCGGCGGTTTTGGCGCTTTTAACTTGGCCAGACCGTCCTAATGCCGCAAATGGAACCGTGCCCGACCTAAGGAATTTAGGCGCAACCAATTTCAGGCAGTTTAATTCGCCTGGCATAAGCCACCTGAGTGGCAAGAATTTTTTGAGGGGAAACCAAGATTATGACTAAGGTTCTTCAACGCACAATGCCGAGCGTGATTGCGCTTGCGGCAGGATTGATGGCCGCATCATCGCCAGCCATGGCGCAAGGCGCAGCAGAAGATGCTACCGGCCAAGATGTGGTCGATGATGGCGCGCCAAATGATGGCGCAATCGTTGTTACTGCGCGTAAGCGCGAAGAAAGGCTGCAGAGCGTCCCTGTATCGGTGACTGCATTCTCCGGCGAGGCCTTGGAACGCAAAGGCGTCGTTTCGTTTAACGATTTCGCCGTCAGCAACCCTAACGTCATGATCAGTTCGCAATCTGCAGTTGCTGCGGTTGGTAGCTCCGTTGCCATTCGCGGGAACCTTCAGGGTTCCGGCCTTATCGTAAGTGATCCTGCTGTCGGTATTTACCTTGATGGCATCCTGCTTGCCCACTCCTTGGGTACTGCACAGATGAGCGTCGATGTCGCCGCAGTGCAAACTTTGAAGGGTCCGCAAGGAACGCTGTTCGGCCGTAACACCACCGGCGGCGCTGTTATCGTCAACTTTGTTCAGCCTGAACTGGGCGATCTGTCCGGCTATATTCAGGGCGATATTGGCGAAGTTGGCACACGGCGCTTCGGCGGCGCGATCAACGTTCCAATTGGCGACAAGATCGCTCTTCGCGCAGTCTATCAGGACAATCACCGCGACGATTACGTGACATATGCCAACGGGCGCGCCACGGGTTACAAAGAAGAGCAGGTTGCACGCGCAATTCTGTTGGTCGAACCCACCGAAACCATGAAGATTACAGGTACACTTGAACGGACCATCGAAAAGGGCCGCTCGCCAACTGTAGTGTTCACGCGCGGCGGCGATCCGGTTTATGAAAACATTCCCGTCAGCACCTTCCCTACCGCACCTGCGGCATATACCGGCGGTGTTCCAATCGACCTTAGGGCCGAAGATGAATATGCGCAGGCCTATGCTTGGCAGTATCGTCTGGGAATTGAGCAGGAGCTTGGTGAAGGCACGATCAAATTGTTGATCGGCCATCGTAAGTACGACGTCGAATCCTTCGAATCCCTGCCTCCGAAACTTGGCTGGACAGCCCAGGACAAGCCGGACAATAAGGACACCTCGATCGAGCTGCAGTACACTGGCTCGCTGCTGGAAGACCGGGTCGACCTGGCTGCTGGCGTCTATTACTTCAAGGAAACGGTTCACGAATCCCAGAACACTTTCTTTTATAGCGGCCTGCAACGCACGTCCCGCTATCTTGAAGCCACTTCGAAATCCATTTCCGCTTATGCTCAGGCAACTGCGCGGATCACTGACGGGCTGAACCTGACCGGCGGGCTCCGCTACACAGATGATAAGAAGGATGCTTGGCTCAGGGCTGCGACCAGCAATACCGCAAACTTGGTCACGGACACGATCCACGGTACTCCGGCTGATGCACTTGCCAATCCACTGGCCTTTGCTGCAATGTCAGAAAACCGGGTGAATTATCTGATTGGCATGGATTACACGCCAGTTGACGACGTAATGTTCTACGCCTCTCACTCGACCGGTTATCGCTCAGGCGGTCCCGGCGTTGATCGTCAGGCACCAAACGCTCCCACCAATCCAGGCTATACTCAGATCACTACCTTCCTGCCTGAAAGCATCAAGAACTACGAAGTCGGCGTGAAATCCCAGTTTTTCGACCGCAGGTTTACATTCAACCTCGCGGGCTTCTACCAGGATTACAAAGACTATCAGTTTATTGCTGTGATCAACGCTGTTCGCGTCACTCAGAACGCAAGCGCCAAGATCAAAGGCTTCGAACTTGATGCATCCGTTCGTTTGGGTTCGGGAACACACATCGGCGTCGATGCCGGTTACACGCATGGTAAAGTCGACGAGCCGGGTTCGCCCCGCGACGGCCAGTTCCTGCCGCGTATCCCGCGTTGGACATTCGGTGCCAATGTATCGCAGCACTTCGATATTGGTGACGATGATCTAGATTTCTCGGCCACCTATTCATGGCGCGATGATTATTGGACCGTGCTGGAAGACACCAGCGTTGCGGCCCACGCAACCGAGCCAAGCGAACGCGCTTGGACGACAATCAAGAAGCTTGGGCTTTTGAACCTGACGGCAACTTATGAAACCGGCCCGTTCACTTTCACCGCTTATGCAACGAACCTTACGAATGAAAAATACCATCTGTTCGGTGTTTACACCGGCGGCGGCTTCATCGACGTTGCGGCACTTGGTGTTCCGCGGGTAGTCGGGGCACGTGGTAAATTCACATTCTAATCCACCCGGATTAGAATATGGCGTAGCTAGCAGGGCTTTCTTGTTCTGCTGAACGCGTTAATTACAAGAATACAATCAGCGGCCAGTATGGATCTCACGATCCATGCTGGCCGTTTTTATTGATGGATGGCGCTATTGACGGGCGGCGCTGCGAATTCACGCGGCGCGTATAGACACGCCTTAGCCCTAACGCATATGCGATGTTCTTTACAAAATGGCAGATTTCCAATCGCGCTCCCCCACCATCAGGTGTAGAAGTTGGAACAAGAGTCGCAGGATTGCCAAAACCTGCTGGACTTTGCACTGGCCTTACGCCTTGATGCAGTCATTCCATATTGGCCTATGAACCAGGTAGAGGAGTTTACCGATGTCCGAAGCAACCATGACCATGGATGAGATGATCCTAGTCAGTGTGGATGATCATGTCTGTGAACCCGCCGACATGTTCGAACGCCACATCCCGGCCAAATATAAAGACGCCGCTCCTCATGTGGCTGATTCAGATTACGGCCAAAGCTGGGTGATCGAAGGCAAGAGAGTGCCCGGAATGGGCCTGAACGCCGTCGTAGGCCGGCCAAAAACGGAATATGGTGCAGAACCCACCTCCTTCGAACATTTGCGCAAAGGGTGCTATGACATCCATGCTCGGATCGATGATATGAACGCCAACGGTGTTTTGGGTTCGATCAATTTCCCGCAATTCCCCGGATTTGCAGGAATGCGCCTGATCAATCAGAGCGACAAGGGCCTCGCGCTTGCAACCGTGCGCGCTTACAATGATTGGCACATTCACGAATGGGCCGGCCCCTACCCCGAACGGATCATGCCGCTTGCCATTTTGCCCCTGTGGGACATGGATCTGACCATCGCTGAGCTCAACCGCTGTGCAAAGCTTGGCGTGCACGCAATCAGTTTTTCTGATAATCCGGCACTTGTCGGTTTGCCCAGTGTGCACAGCCCCTATTGGGAACCCCTGTGGTCAGCATGCGAAGATCTGGAAATCGTGATCTGCGCGCATATCGGAACAGGGGCGCAAGCCGCCCACGCATCCGATCTTTCGCCAATTATTTCCTGGATCACGGCCATGCCGATGTCCATTTCCAACAGCGCGGCAGACTGGTTGTTCGCATCATTCTGGAAACGGCATCCAAAACTCCGGATTGCCTTATCCGAAGGAAGCATCGGCTGGATTCCCTATTTCCTCGAACGCGCCGAATATGCGCTGAAGCAACATGGCGCATGGACCAATCTCGACCTTGGTGGATTAACGCCAACCGAAATTTTCCAGCGTCATTTCATCACCTGCTTCATCGAGGATAAATTCGGCCTTTCGAACCTTGATTCCATTGGCGTCGATAACGTCACATGGGAATGCGATTATCCCCACTCAGACACGCCGTGGCCCTTAGCCCCGGAACGTTTGTGGGACGAGGTCAAGCATCTACCGCGGGAAACGATCAACAAGATCACCCATCTCAACGCGATGCGCGATTTCTACTTTGATCCGTTCGCAGCAATGGGCGGCAAGGAAAATTGCACAGTCGGCGCATTGCGGGCACTCGCCGCGAAAAAGGGCGTCGACACCAGCGAAGTCGCGGGCATGGGCGGGATGTCACCCCGGTTTGCAGAACACGGCCCGGTCACGTCAGCTGATGTTATGAAAATTCTAACCGCAGCCTAAATAGGCCCAATGAACCCGGGGGGCCTCAAAGCCCCCCGCAAGGGCTGGTTAAATGGTGCGTGCAGATATCGCGATACGGCCCCGCCCCGGGGCCATAATCGTAGAACTGAATGATTATGACAGCGCAATTGTTGTAGCGAATAATTAGAAAGAATGATGATGGCACAACCAGCGGATTCAGATCAAATCCCTGAACCCAAACGCACCTTGCCTGTAATTGACAAGGACATTGAAGCCTATTGGACAGGCGGAAAAAATGGCGAGCTGCTGATTTATCGCTGTCAGGATTGCCAATATTATGTGCATCCCCCTGTCGGTTTTTGCCCAAAGTGTGAAAGCGGCGATGTCATTCCAGAGGCCGTTTCCGGCCATGGTCATGTCCGATCATTCGCAATCAATTACAAAAAATGGGTGCCAGGCCTTCCCGACAAATATGTTATGGCGCTCGTCGTGATTGATGAGCAGGACGATGTTCAGCTGCCATGCAACATCATCAATTGCGATCCTGAATCAGTGACTATGGACATGCGAGTTCAGGTCTTATTCGAACAGCACGAGGATCTTTGGATCCCCTTATTCGAGCCGGAGACCGGACAATGACTGAATATGCTGAAAAGAACTGTGCAATCACCGGCATCGGTCTATCCAACGTCTCGCGTCAGGCAACGCGCTCCGCATTGCAGCTCACCATTGATGCCGCGATGGAGGCTATTAAAGATGCAGGCCTGCGCCGCGAAGATATTGACGGTATCGCCAGCTGGCCTGGTTCAGACGAAAATGAGACCGGGTTTTCACCGGTTGGCACCCCGCAATTGCAGGATGCCCTAAGGCTCAAGGTCAATTGGTACGGTGCTGGGCGCGAAGCACCCGGCCAGTATGGCGCTGTGTTCAATGCCATCGGCGCGATCGCTGCGGGCCTATGCCGCAATGTCCTGATCTTTCGGACCATGTACGAAGGAACGGCCCGGAAAAAATTCTTCGCGAACTCTTTGATGAAGGGCAACCGGCA
>Ga0209345_10004787_pt1 | contig 12895 bp, 11 predicted proteins | sample Cruoilmetagenom7_FD_187294 | JGI IMG/M metagenome (GOLD analysis project Ga0209345, IMG submission 187294) | Oil polluted marine microbial communities from Coal Oil Point, Santa Barbara, California, USA - Sample 7 (SPAdes) (version 2) | ecosystem: Environmental > Aquatic > Marine > Oil seeps ...
AAATCGACGCGGTGGCGGATCCCGGCGAAGCGCCGGTGTTTGAGGAAATTCGCGGAGAGCTGAGTGAATTCGCCAATGAAGCGGTGCTGTTGTCGGCTGATCCGATGAACGATTATGCACCGGCCTCGGCACGCTCGCGCAGGCTTGAGGGTGAGCCTGTGCGCCAGCGTGATCTGCCATTGAGCATCGCGATCGAGCCGGGGCTCTCCCGCATGGCCGCAGACCGCTGGCTGCAGGATCATCGTTTGCAGCGCCGTCAGCTTCGTTTCGCCCTGCCGCCGCAGGCGGTTCGGGTTGAGCCCTGCGATACGGTCCGGTTTTCGATGGAGAACGCCCCGCTCAGCCGCTTCCGCATAACCCGCATCGAGGATGGCGAGATCCGGCGCATCGACGCGGTGGCGCATGCCGGAGCCGCAGCCCCATCATCAGTGGAAACCTATGGTGGCCGCGCCGGAAATGACGCCAACGCGGCGTTCGTGCCGGAAATCGTTTTTCTCGATCTGCCGGTGCTGACGGGCATCGATGAGACCGGGTGGGCCCGCGCCGGCGCACTCTCCATTCCCTGGCGGCAGATGGTGCTTTCGAGTTCGGTGGAAGCGGAAGGCTACGCGGCGCGGGTAACGCTGGATGCGCCGGCCCGCATCGGTTCGCTGGCCGAGGCCTTGCCGCCCGGCGCCATCGAAGGCCGCTTCGACCGCAGCGCGGCGCTGCTGGTCGATCTCGGTTTTGGCGGATTGTCGAGCGCCAGCCGCCTGTCGGTGCTCAATGGCGCCAATGCGGTTGCTGTCCGCTCGGATGCCGGGGTCTGGGAAATCATCCAGTTCGAGACAGCCGAGGAAATCGCAACCGGGCGCTGGCGGCTTGAAAGCCTGCTGCGTGGTCAGGCCGGAACCGATGACGCCATGCGCGCAGGTGCGGGCGCCGGGGCCGCTTTCATCGTTCTGGACGGGGCGGTCAGATCGCTCGGCTTGTCCCTTGATGAAGCCGGGCGTGCGTTCAACTGGATTGCCGAGAGCGCGGGCGGCCAAGCCGGCGGAGAGGTGCCTGTGGCTTTTGCCGGCGGGGAGCGGGCACTGACCCCGCTGTCGCCGGTGCATCTTCGGGCGCAGAGGCAGGCGGCGGGCGTCAAACTGTCATGGATCCGGCGCGGAAGGCTCTCCGCCGACAGCTGGACACCCGCCGAGATTGCCAATGACGAGGGCTTTGAGCGTTACCGCATCGAGATCCTCGATGACGGCGCGGTGGTCAGGACGGTCGAGACAGGCACGGCGCAGTGGCTTTATCCGGCAGCCGATGAACTCGCGGATTTCGGCTCTCCGCAGTCCGCACTGACGTTTCGCGCGGCACAGGCCGGAAAACGAGTGCCCTGGGGGATATCCCGAACCGCGACCTGCAGCCTCTGATCCCCCGCAACCTTGACCGAGAATTAGGACCGAAACGCTTGAAAGGACATCTGCCATGACCGACATGAAACCCTGGTGGCAATCGAAAACCCTGTGGGGCGCCGTCGTCACGATCGCATCAGCGGTCCTTGGTCTCACCGGACTCGATCTCGCCGAGGCGGACCGTGAAGCCCTGACAGGGCTCCTGACCTCGCTTGGTGCAGGACTTGGCGGTGTCATCGCCATCATGGGGCGGATCAGGGCCCGGAACCGGATCGGGTGAACTACAGCGGTTTCCATTCATTTGCGGTTCAGGCAAGATCTTGTATCACTGGCTCCAAGATGAAATACGAACCGCTTCAGGGCTGATCATGATCATGAATTTACTCAGTATTGGTTTGGTTGCCGCCCAGGCTGCAACCATGACACCGGTCGCCACCGTGTCACAGGATCTGCGTGCGCCGGACGGCACTGCCATTGTCCGCACCGCGGCTGACTGCTCGGGCGCCGCCAACAAGGTTGTTGGCCAGACCGGCGGGCAGTTGCTGTCGGCCTCCGCCCGGACGCAGGGCGGCCAGGTGGTCTGCGTGATCACGGTGCTGGTGCCCGGCAATGGCAATGACCGTCCGAAGAAAGTCACCGTCACTGTTCCGCAATAGGCAGAGGCGAACGCAAGCGCGGCAAGGCGTGGCATGTTTTGGAATGCCGGCCTTGCCATCCCGGCCTCGCACGGAAGGTGCGAGTCGGTGCATGGTAAGAGGGCGCGCACTGGCGGTTGTGGCCGGTCGGCGCGAAGACAAACAGCGGGAGCAGTTCACGTGCGCATCTTGATTGTCGAGGATGACAAGGATCTCAATCGCCAGCTGGCCGAGGCGCTGCTGGAGCAGGGCTATGTGGTCGACCGCGCCCATGATGGCGAGGAAGGTCATTTTCTCGGCGACACCGAACCCTATGACGCGGTGATCCTCGATATCGGCCTGCCGGAAATGGACGGCGTGACGGTGCTGGAAAAATGGCGCGCCGACGGTCGTGTGATGCCGGTGCTGATCCTGACCGCACGCGACCGCTGGAGCGACAAGGTCGCCGGCATCGACGCCGGCGCCGATGACTATGTCACCAAGCCGTTTCACGTCGAGGAGGTGCTGGCGCGCATCCGTGCGCTGATCCGCCGTGCCTCCGGGCACGCCTCTTCGGAAATCACCTGCGGTCCGGTCCGTCTCGACACCAAGGCGTCGAAGGCCAGTGTCGACGGAACCACGCTGAAGCTGACCAGCCACGAATTCCGGCTTCTCTCCTACCTGATGCATCACATGGGCGAGGTGGTCTCGCGCACCGAACTGGTCGAGCACATGTATGATCAGGATTTCGACCGCGATTCCAACACCATCGAGGTCTTTGTCGGCCGGTTGCGCAAGAAGATCGGCGTCGAGCTGATCGAGACAGTGCGTGGCCTCGGCTACCGGATGGTTGCGCCGGAAGGCGAGAACAGCGGCAAGTCGGGATGAAGAGCGGCTCACTTACCGCTCGCGTCCTGCTGTTTGCATCGGTCTGGGCAGTGATTGCCCTGGTGGCGATCGCCATCGTCATATCCCAGCTCTATCGCGCCGGCAGCGAGCGCGCCTTTGCCGATTTGCTGCGCGCGCATCTCAACAGCGTCATCAACGCGGTCTCTATCAATGAGGCGGGCCGGCTTTCGGGCAACCCGCAACTGGGCGATTTGGTGTTTGATCAGCCCGGCAGCGGCTGGATCTGGCTGGTTGAACCGCTGGGCGCGCTGGACGGACCGCGTCTGGCCTCGGTTTCAATCGGGGATGAGGAGATAGCTGCGCCATCGGTGAAGACATTGCCGTTCAACGAGCGCTACCAGCGCAGCTATCAGGCCGATGACGGCTTCGGCAACCGTCTCGAAGTCATCGAGACCGAGGTCGAACTGGACAATCAGGGGCATGCGGCGCGCTTCCGCGTCGCCGGCAACCGTGAGGTGCTGGAAGCGGAAATCGCGGCTTTCTCGGCCAATCTCTACCTGGTGTTGGCGCTGTTCGGCATCGGCAGCCTGATCGTCAATGCGATTGCCATTCTCTACGGTCTGCGGCCGCTTGATCATGCCCGGCAGGCGCTGGGCCGCATTCGCGCAGGTGAAGCGCAGCAACTCGATGGCGTTTTCCCCCGCGAGATTGCGCCTCTGGCCGGAGAGATCAACGCGCTGATAGAGGCCAATCATCGCGTCGTCGACCGTGCCCGGATGCAGGTCGGCAACCTTGCCCATTCGCTCAAGACACCGATTGCTGTTCTCATCAACGAATCCCGCGACATGACGCCGGCGCATGCAGCTCTCGTTCGCACCCAGGCCGAAACCATGCAGGCGCAGGTCCAGACCTATCTTGACCGGGCGCGCATCGCAGCTCAGCGCGGCAGTGTCCTGGCGCGCACCGAAGCAGCGCCTGTCATCGAGCGGCTGGTGCGGGTGATGGCCAAGCTCAACCGCGACCTGGATTTTTCAACCGACATCGAACCGCGTGATGCGGTGCTGGCCATGGAAAGCCAGGACCTCGAGGAAGCGCTGGGCAATCTGGTGGAAAATGCCGCCAAGTTCGCCCGTCATAAGGTGGTGGTGAGACTGCGACCGTTACCCGGCACTGAGGGCGAGCGACCGATGATCCGCATCGAAATCGACGATGATGGCCCCGGCCTCGACGAGGCGGGGATGCGCGAGGCGATGAAACGTGGACGTCGCCTCGATGAATCCAAGCCCGGCACCGGCCTGGGGCTGTCGATTGTCGGAGAGATCGCGTCCGAATACAAAGGCGCGTTTGCGCTGGCGAGAGCCGAAAACAGTGGCCTGTCGGCGCAATTGACGCTGCCGGCGCTGATCACAGAGGCTTGAACCGAAGTGTTCGGATCCCTTGGGCAATGTCCGGTAAGCTCACTCTTTCTGGTGACTTAGCGTCACAATGCCGCCACAGGAACAAGGCAGGAACCGGGTGCGTGGACATTGTGTGGCCCTGAAGTTCACCCGCACTACAGATGAGGACAACGGCAGAATGGCATATTCGGTCAAGAGTTTGGTACAGTTCGGCATCATTGCCTGCCTGTCGGCGGTGGTCGCCGGCTGCACCGGTACGGGCAAGGTCCGTCCTCTGTCATTTGCCCCGGTCTCGTTGTCGAAGCCTGCTGGCAGCGATTCGATCCTTGCTGCACTCAATGGCGGGATTCTGCCCCCCGATGCCGCCGGCGGCCTGACCGGTCCTGACCGGCTGCGCGCGCTTGAAGCCGAGTACCAGGCTCTCGAAAAGGCTTCGCTCGGGCAGGTCGTTGCCTGGAAAAGCCAGACCAGCGGAACCGCCGGTGAAGTTTCCGCAGGCACACCTTACCAGGTGGGTCAGCAGAATTGCCGCCAATACACCCACAAGGCCACAATCAGGGGCGTGCCGGTGACCGGGCAGGGCGCAGCCTGCCGCAACGATGATGGCAGCTGGACCCCGCTGAGCTGACTTGCCGTCTACCGGGCAGACTGGTTTGATCCGAGTCGCGCTTGAGGCTGCGTGACAGACATGTTTCGCTCAAAGCCTGACAGTGAATCCGGTATCCGCAAAAAAAAGCGGACTTGATTGAGTCCGCCCGGACAGCCACCTAGTTACCAAAGATCAGGATTTTCCGGCCGGTTTTGATCAATGATCGGAAGAAGGGCGCCCGCATACGCGACCAAACGCCCCAATCTTGTTTACAAGGCCGATTGATGTTGGAAAACAAGCAATGCTCGGATATTGAAGCGACATGTTGTTTTGGGTAATCGCCGCCGTCATGACTGCCATTGCGACCCTGGCCCTGCTGGGGCCGGTGGTGCGTGCTCGTTCGGAGGCATCTGAAGCCCCCGAATTGCATGATATCGAAGTCTATCGCGACCAGTTGACCGAGGTTGACCGCGACCTGGCTGATGGACTCGTCGAGCCGGCCCAGGCCGAAGTGGCGAAGACAGAGATCTCCCGCCGGCTGTTGGCAGCCGCGCGCAAGAGCGAGAATGCGGATCCCGACGGCAAGCTGGCCCGCAATCGCGGATGGCGCCGGGCGGCTGCAATTGTGATCGCTCTTTTCATGCCGGTCGCGGCGCTCACCGCCTATCTTGAACTCGGCCAGCCCGGCTTGCCGCAATTGCCGCTTTCGGCGCGGTTGCAGGCTGATCCGCAGACAAATGACATTGCCATGCTGATCGCCAAGGCGGAAAAGCATCTGGCGGACAATCCCGAAGATGGGCGTGGCTGGGACGTGCTTGGCCCGATTTACCTGCGGACCGGGCGTTACGAGGAATCCGCGACAGCGTTCAAGAAGGCGATCTCTATTCTGGGTCCGTCACCGACCCGGCTTGCAAGCCTCGGCGAGGCCCTGTTTTCAGCCGCAGGCGGCATCGTGACCGAAGAAGCCAGCCTGGCGTTCCAGACCGCCCGCGAACTCGACTCAACCGATCCGAGGCCGCAGTTCTTCCTGGCCGTGGCATTGGCCCAGTCGGGCAAGACGACCGAAGCCCGCGCGGCCTTCTCCGGCATGCTGGAAACAGCCCCGGCGGATGCGCCGTGGATCCCGGCCGTTCAAAGCCAGCTTGCCGCATTGCGGACCGATGCAGGAGCAGCTCCATTGTCTGGCGCAGGCGCGGCCGCTCCGGGCAATCCCACCGCCGCCGATATTGCTGCCGCGCAGGACATGAGCCCGCAGGACCGGCAGGCGATGGTCTCGTCGATGATCAATGGCCTGGAAGCCAAGCTCGCCAACAATCCCGACAACGTCGCCGGATGGCTCAGGCTGGTGCGCTCACATGTTGTGACCGGAAGCCGCGACAAGGCGCAGGCAGCACTCGATCGCGCTTTTGCGGTATTCGCGCCCGCCGGTCCGGAAAGCCAGCAACTGGGCGCGCTTGCCAACGAGCTTGGCCTGACCGTCACGCCAACGCTTGGCGGCGTTCCGATGGCACCCGCCGTTCCCGTACAGGAAGAGCCGGCCGTCGCGCCGTCGGCCGCAGTGAAAACGCCGTTTATCCTGCCCGCCACCGGCGCCGGTGCTGCCGCCTCGCAGGCCCCGGACGCTGCCGCTCCATCGCCGGCCGCACCGGGTGGGCCGACGAAGGCCGATATCGCCGCAGCCTCGGAAATGTCCGTTGAAGACCGGGCGGCGATGATCCGCACCATGGTGGAAACGCTTGACGCAAAACTGACCGAAAACCCCGATAACCTCGAAGGCTGGCTGCGGCTGGTGCGCTCCTACGCCGTTCTGGGCGATCGCACCGCTGCGCAAACAGCTCTCGACCGGGCCGGAGCAACATTTCCGGGCGACAGCGAAGGCGGCCTTGCCTTGGCTGATCTCGCCGCACAGCTCGGTCTCGAACCCGTAGTGGAGGGCCAATGACCCGCAAGCAAAAACGATTGGCGATCATTGCCGCAGGCGCGGTGTTCCTGGCAGCTGCCGCGGCGCTGGTCACATCGGCACTGCGCGAGCAGATCGTCTTCTTCAATTCGCCCACCGATGTCCTGTCCCAGCCATTGGCGCCGGGCACGCGTGTGCGGCTTGGCGGACTGGTTGAAAAGGGATCGGTTGAACGCGGTGAAAACTCCGCGGTGACATTCCTGGTTACTGACACCAATGCCTCGGTCAAGGTTCGCTATGTCGGCATCTTGCCGGACTTGTTCCGGGAAGGGCAGGGCGTGGTTACCGAAGGCACGTTTTCACAGGACGAAGGCACTTTCCTGGCCGATTCCGTTCTGGCCAAGCATGACGAGAATTACATGCCCAAGGAAGTGGCGGATTCGTTGAAGGCGCAAGGCGTCTGGCAGGAAGGCGATCCAACGCCTGGTGTCGGCACACAAACGCAATAGGCCTGACTGCAATGAATGCCGCCACGGCATTTGAGGAGATGACGCCATGATCACTGAAATCGGCCATTTCGCCCTGATCCTCGCGCTGGCGACCTCGATCGTCCAGTCGGTCATCCCCCTGATCGGAGCACGCCGGCGTGACGCAGGAATGATGGCGGTCGGCCCGATGGCGGCGCTGACCACGCTGATGCTGATCGCGATCGCCTTCGTTGCGCTGACCAACGCCTATGTGACATCCGATTTCTCGGTCCAGAACGTGGTCGAGAATTCGCATTCGCTCAAGCCGATGCTCTACAAGATCACAGGTGTGTGGGGCAATCACGAAGGCTCGATGCTGCTTTGGGTGCTGATCCTGGCGCTTTTTTCGGCCCTGGTGGCGTTGTTCGGGCGCAACCTGCCCGATACGCTTAAGGCCAATGTGCTCTCGGTCCAGGCCTGGATCACGGTGGCGTTCCTGCTCTTCGTTCTGCTGACCTCCAATCCTTTCCTGCGGCTTGATCCCGCGCCGGTGGAAGGCAATGATCTCAATCCGATCCTGCAGGACATCGGTCTGGCGATCCATCCGCCGATGCTCTATCTCGGCTATGTCGGCTTCTCGATTTCCTTCGCCTTTGCCATTGCCGCACTGATCGAGGGACGCATTGATGCGGCCTGGGCCCGCTGGGTCCGGCCGTGGACGCTGACCGCCTGGATCTTTCTCACCGCCGGCATTTCGATGGGCAGCTACTGGGCCTACTACGAGCTCGGCTGGGGCGGCTGGTGGTTCTGGGATCCGGTCGAAAACGCTTCCTTCATGCCCTGGCTGGTCGGCACCGCGCTACTGCATTCGGCGCTGGTGATGGAAAAGCGCGAGGCGCTGAAGATCTGGACGGTGTTGCTTGCCATCCTGACGTTCTCGTTCTCGCTGCTTGGCACGTTCCTGGTGCGTTCCGGCGTTTTGACATCGGTGCACGCCTTTGCCACCGATCCGGCCCGCGGCGTGTTCATCCTGGGCATTCTGGTTGTTTTCATCGGCGGTGCGCTTGCCCTGTTCGGCTTGCGGGCAGGCACGTTGAAAGCCGGCGGCATGTTTGCCCCGATTTCGCGCGAGGGGGCACTGGTTCTCAACAATCTGTTCCTGACCACGGCGGCGGCCACAGTGCTGGTTGGCACGTTGTATCCGCTGCTGCTGGAAGCCACCACCGGCACCAAGATCTCCGTTGGGCCTCCCTTCTTCAACCTGACATTCGGCCCGCTGATGGTGCCGTTGTTGCTGGCCGTGCCGTTCGGGCCGCTGCTGGCCTGGAAACGCGGCGATCTGGCAGGCGCTGCACACCGGCTCTATTTCGCTGTCGGCATTTCGCTGCTGGTTGGTCTTGCCGTGGTGTTCCTGCAGACCGGTGCACCGGTTCTGGCCGGGCTCGGGATTGCGCTGGGCGTGTTCCTGATCCTCGGTGCACTGACCGATCTCGCCTTGCGCGCCGGCATCGGCCGGGTTGGGGCGGGCGTCGCATGGAGCCGTCTGACCGGCTTGCCGCGGTCTGCCTTCGGTTCGGCGCTTGGCCATATGGGCTTGGGCGTGACCGTGATCGGCGTCGTTGCCGCAAGCGTGTTTTCAACCGAAACAGTTGTCGCCATGAAGCAGGGTGATATTGCCAGCGCCGGCGGCTATGAGCTGCGCTTTGATGGCGTTCGCGACTACAACGGCCCGAATTATTCCGCTCAGTCGGGAGAATTCACCGTATTGCGCGGTGGTGTCGAAGTGGCGCAAATCGCCTCCGCCAAGCGGTTTTACCAGGCCCGGGGAATGCCTACCACGGAGGCCGGAATCCTGACCTTCGGCCCCAGTCAGCTTTATATCGCGCTCGGCGATCCCGAAGCCAATGGCGGCCTCGTGGTCCGCATCTGGTGGAAGTCATGGGTGACCTTCATCTGGTACGGCACCATCATCATGGTGATCGGCGGTATCATGTCGCTGTCTGACAGGCGTCTGCGCATCGGCGCGCCCAACCGGGCCCGCTCGAAGAAATCCGCGGAGGCTTCGGCATGATCGTGCTGCGTCAGGTTCTGGCTGCATTCCTTCTGACGCTGGCGCTGATCGGTCCGGCGCTTGCCGTCAATCCTGACGAGGTGCTGGACGATCCGGCGCTCGAGGCGCGGGCGCGCGCCCTGTCGCTCGAATTTCGGTGCCTGGTTTGCCAGAACCAGTCGATCGACGATTCCAACGCCGAACTCGCCCGGGATTTGCGGCTCCTGGTGCGTGAACGCCTGGTGGCGGGCGACAGCGATCAGGACGTGATCGATTATGTTGTGTCGCGTTACGGTGAGTTCGTGCTGCTCAAGCCGCGCTTCTCGGTTCAGACGCTGCTTCTGTGGGGTGCGCCGATAGGGATCTTCCTGATCGGCGCGGGCGTCATGCTGGTCAACAGCCGGGGCCGCGACAAGACGGTCACTGCTGGCGGTGGCAACTCACTTAGCGAAGCCGAACAAGCCGAGCTCGCGAAAGTGTTGAAAGACCGTGATCGCGAAGTTTGATAAGACCGCCCCGGTATGACGAACCGATATATGAATAAAGGGGCACAACATGACGGCGCAAACGATCAAGGCGGAATTCGAAGGCCACTCCGGCGCCAAGCTGGCCGCAAGGCTTGATTTTCCGGCCGGCGAGATCCGGGCCTGGGCATTGTTTGCCCATTGCTTCACCTGCTCCAAGGACACGCTTGCGGCCAAGAGGATCTCGGGTGAATTGGCCCGGGCAGGCATCGCCGTAATGCGGTTTGACTTTACCGGCTTGGGATCGAGCGACGGTGAATTCGCCTCGACCAATTTCTCCTCCAATCTCGAAGACTTGCGCTCCGCCGCCGAATGGCTGGCCGTGCACTACGATGCGCCGGAAATCCTCGTCGGGCATTCCCTGGGAGGCGCAGCGGTGCTGGCGATCGCGGGCGAACTCAAGTCGGTCAAGGCCGTCGCCACCATCGGCGCCCCCTCCGAGGCAAGCCATGTGATCCACAATTTCAAGGATCATGTTGACGAGATCCACACCAGCGGAGAGGCCGAGGTCGACCTGGGTGGCCGCACATTCACGATCAAGCGTCAATTCATCGACGACCTCAATGCCAGCAATCTGTCCGAACGGATCAGCCACATGAAGAAGGCGCTGCTGATCCTGCATGCGCCGCGTGATGCGGTGGTCGGCATCGACAACGCCGCAGCGATTTTCACCGCGGCACGTCATCCCAAGAGTTTCGTTTCGCTGGATGGTGCGGACCATTTGCTGACCAAGCAGGCCGATGCGAATTATGTCGCCGATGTCATTGCCTCATGGGTGTCGCGCTACCTGCCAGCCGAAGCGCCGCGCACGGAAGACGAGGCGGTCGAGGATGTGGTCGTCGGCGAAACCGGGCAGGGGCGTTTTCAGGTCTCGGTTCAGGCCGGACCGCACCGGTTTCTTGCCGACGAGCCGGCCGATGTCGGTGGTTCTGACACCGGTCCGTCGCCTTACGATCTGATGTCGGCGGCACTTGGCGCCTGCACCGCCATGACCCTGCGCATGTATGTGCGGCTCAAGAAACTCGATCTTGGCCTGGTGACGGTGAAGGTCAGCCACAACAAGGTGCATGCGGCGGATTGCCTGGAATGCACCGATGAGGAACGGGCCAATGGCGGCAAGATCGACCGGTTCGAAAGGATCATCTCGATCGATGGCGGCACGCCCGACGCGCTTGCCGACAAGATCGCCGAGATTGCCGGAAAATGCCCGGTCCACCGCACGCTCGAGCATGGCGCCAAGGTGGTGACGAAAGTCCGCTGACCGGCTCCTGCACACCTGCTCCCGGGATCGATCGGTCACCGTGTCCGGTAATTCCGGAGCGCGGGGACTGGAATGTGGCGAACACAAGGCGGCGAACATTACAAAGGTTTAATGATCCGGAAAGCTTGCCGTAACCGCAATCGGCCTATCTCTTTTCCTCAAGAGCCGGATGAACGGCTTTGCCAACAAACAAGAGGTTGAGACATGTCGAAAACGCCACGCAGATTTTCCAAGGGGTTCCTGAGCACAACCGCCATTGCCGGTATCGCAGCTGCGCTTCTTGCCACGGGCGTTCCTGCGCCGATCTCGGGTGCCTTCGCTGACGCTGTCCGCGTTGAGGCTCCGCAGGCGCCAAGCTTCGCCGATGTCGTCCAGGCCGTCTCGCCTGCCGTCGTATCGGTCCGGGTGCAGGCGGAAGTCAAGCCGGTCTCCAATGACGGTGGCTTCAGCTTCGATTTCAATGGCAAGGGTTTCGAGGATCTGCCTGACGACCATCCGATGAAGCGCTTCTTCGACCAGTTCAGCCGTGGTTTCGGTGATCAGCCGCGCGGCAAGGACGACCGCCGTGCAGAGCGTGACCGCCGCGGATCCGATGGCAAACCCCGCCCTGGCCGTGTGCGTCCGGTGAGCCAGGGCTCGGGCTTCTTCATCTCCGAGGATGGCCTGCTGGTCACCAACAACCATGTTGTTGAAGATGGCTCCGCCTTCACCGTCATCATGGATGACGGCACGGAGCTCGACGCCAAGCTGATCGGCCGCGACAGCCGCACCGACCTGGCCGTGCTCAAGGTCGAGGAAGACCGCAAGTTCACCTATGTCGACTTCGCCGACGATTCCAAGATCCGTGTTGGTGACTGGGTCGTGGCCGTGGGCAACCCCTTCGGTCTTGGCGGCACCGTGACCGCAGGCATCGTTTCGGCGCGTGGCCGTGATATCGGCGCCGGCCCCTATGACGATTTCATCCAGGTGGATGCCGCCGTCAACCGCGGCAACTCCGGTGGCCCGACCTTCAACCTCAATGGTGAAGTTATCGGCATCAACACCGCCATCTTCTCGCCTTCCGGCGGCAATGTCGGCATCGCGTTTGCGATTCCCGCCTCCACGGCCCGTGCCGTGGTCGATGATCTGATCAAGGACGGTTCGGTCGAACGCGGCTGGCTCGGCGTGCAGATCCAGCCGGTAACCGCCGACATCGCCGAATCTCTCGGTCTCGCCGAAGCCGAAGGTGCGCTGGTGACTGCGCCCCAGGACGATGCGCCCGCCGCCAAGGCCGGCATCGAGGCCGGTGACGTGGTGACTGCCGTCGATGGCGACAAGGTCAAGGATCCCCGTGATCTTGCCAAGAAGATCGCCGCCATGGATCCGGGCAAGGACGTCGACATCACGGTCTGGCGCAACGGCAAGAGCGAGAACGTGAAGGTCGAACTGGGTGTCCTGCCGACGGAAGTGGCTGCACTTTCCCCCGATCAGGACAACGGCCCGTCCGCGCCCCAGGCCGAGGCAACTCTCGACAGCTTTGGCCTGACCGTGGTTCCCGCTGAAACCGGTACCGGCCTGGTGATCACCTCGGTTGCGCCTGACAGTGCTGCTGAAGAACGCGGCCTGCGCGCCGGCGATGTCATCATCGCGGTCAACAATCAGGATGTTTCCAAGGCTTCCGACGTGGTCGGCATCATCGATGCCGCTGCCAAGGACGGTCGCAAGGCAGCCCTTTTCCAGGTCGAAAACGAGAACCGCTCGCGCTTCGTCGCCCTGCCGATCGACCAGGGCTGAGTTCACACCTGAACCTGTCACTCCCGGTTCTTTGCAAGAAGGACCGGGAGAAACAACGCGGCGGCTTGCCCCTATGAGCCGCCGCG
>Ga0209345_10004788_pt1 | contig 12895 bp, 9 predicted proteins | sample Cruoilmetagenom7_FD_187294 | JGI IMG/M metagenome (GOLD analysis project Ga0209345, IMG submission 187294) | Oil polluted marine microbial communities from Coal Oil Point, Santa Barbara, California, USA - Sample 7 (SPAdes) (version 2) | ecosystem: Environmental > Aquatic > Marine > Oil seeps ...
CAGCCGGAGCGAACTCGGGGCGATCTCGGAAAAGCCGAAGCCGCCGATCTTGCCTTCCTGCCTGAAACGCTCAAGCGTCCCGACAACTTCCTCGATCGGGCGGTCAGCCTCGCGGCGGTGGACATAGAAGAGATCGACATGGTCGACGCCGAGCTTGCCGAGCGAAGCTTCAAGCTCGCTTCTGAGATGGTCTGCCGAATTGTCGAAGTGCCGGGCGCCGGTGGCTGGATCGCGGCGAATGCCGGCTTTTGTCGCAACCCGGAAATGGCCGGGGTGCTTTCTAAGGTAATTGCCGATCACCGTCTCGGATACGCCCATGCCATAGACATTGGCGGTGTCGATCAGGTTGATCCCGAGATCCCGGGCCGCGGACAGGGTCTCGTGGCTTTCCTGCTCGGTCGTGGGGCCGTAGGGCCCGGCGAAATTCCAGCATCCAAGCCCTATCGCGGAAACGCTCGGGCCGGACTGTCCAAGTTGACGGTGTTCCATCCCGCTCTTTTACAACCAAAACAGCCTGTCGGACAATTCGCCTCGGTATTTTTCCGCTCAGGCCAGGTCAGCGTCCCCTCTATGGGGCGCAGCACGGGTCAGCCAATGCGGGCGGCGATGCTCTTGACCTTGCAATAGCTCTTCAGGCCCTCGAGGCCCTTCTCGCGGCCGAACCCCGATTGCTTGTTGCCGCCGAAGGGGACTTCGACGCCGCCGGCAAAATACTCGTTGATGTAGACCTGCCCGGCATCGATATCGCGGGCGAGCTGATGGGCCCTGGAGAAGTTGCCGGTGAAGACGCCAGCCACCAGTCCGAAGCGGGTGCAGTTGGCCAGATGCAGCGCATGTTCGGCATCGTCGGCTTTTTGGACAGTGAGAACCGGGCCGAAAATCTCTTCCTGCACCAGTTCGTCGTCTGCCTGCCGGTCGGCAACGATTGTCGGTTCGACGAAGTAGCCTTTCCCGGTTTCGGGATCGGTCGATGCGTGCCCGCCACAGACAAATTCCGCGCCGCGTTCGCGCGCCCGGTCGAGAAACCCGAGGACCTTGTCGCGCTGCAACGCCGAGTTCACCGGTCCCATGCCGGGTGAGCGAAGGCCGTGCCCCAGGGAGATGGATGATGCCTTCTTGCCGAGCGCCTCGACAAAGCGGTCATGAATGCCCGCCTCGATCACCAGCCGGGATCCGGCGGAACATATCTGTCCGGCGTGCTCGAAAATTGCGCCGGCCACATTGGAGAGGGTGCTGTCGAAGTCGCAGTCATTGAGCACGACAACCGGCGACTTGCCTCCCAGCTCCATCACCGACCGGGTGACGTTTTCGGCACAGGCATGCATGACACTTGTGCCGGTGGCGACCGAGCCGGTGAATGTGACGTGATCGATGCCGGTGTGGGAAACCAGCGGTGCGCCAACTTCGATGCCGGTGCCGGTGACGACGTTACAGACGCCGGCCGGCAATCCGGCCTCGACCAGCAATTGGGCCAGAAGAAGCGCGGTGAACGGCGTCTGCTCGGCAGGCTTGGCGACAACGGTGCAACCCGCAGCGAGTGCAGGGGCCATGCCGCGGGCTGCGGTCGAAATCGGGAAATTCCACGGAATGATATGGGCGGTCACACCCACCGGTTCGAACTGGCTGTAACCGACATATTCGGATGGCAGCGGGAAGACATGACCCTCGAGCTTGTCGCAGGCGCCGGCATAGTATTCGAACGTTCTGGCCGCGCCGGAAACATCGCCGCGCGCCTCGGCGATCGGCTTGCCGCTGTCGAGGCATTCGGCAATGGCGAGCCGCTCGGTATTGCGCCGGATCAGGTCGGCTGTCCTCGCGAGGATGCGGCCGCGTTCGGCCGGCGGGGTTCGGCGCCAGACGGCGTTGAAGGCCTGGCGTGAACTTGCGACAGCGTCGGCGACATCGTCGGCGTCGCCGCGAGCGAAATCGGCAAAGGCTTCGCCGCGGCCGGGATCCTCGCTTTGCATCGAGCGCCCGGCGCGCGGGGCACGAAAACCGCCATCGATGAAATGGCCGTCGGGCAAACGCAGGCCGCTGGCGTCTTCAATGTATTTGAGCAGGCTGTCGGGTTGTGTGAGCATTTGTCAGGCTCCCAGCGAGCTGATCTGGTGTGCGGACTGTGCGAGCCAGGCGGGGCTCACCTCGACGCCCCAGCCCGGTGCGTTGGTCACGGTCGCCTTGCCGTCGACGATGGCATAGGGCGATTCGACAAACAGGCCGTCCTGCCAGGGATAGTAATCGTCACCCTCGATGGAGAACTCGAGATACTTGCCGGCATTGGGGATGGCGCGCAGCATGTGCATGGTGAACAGCGTCACCATTGACCAGTTGGCGCAGTGCGGCGTGCAGGGCAGGCCGGCCTTGTGCGCCATGTCGGCCACCCGCAGGGTGCGGGTCAGGCCGCCGAGATAGCAGATGTCGGGCTGGACAATGTCCACCGCCTTCATGTCGATCATCCAGCGCCAGTTGGGAAGTTCGCAGTCCTGTTCGCCGCCGGTGACATCGATGGGCATCGCCGACAATGCTTCGGTCACCTGCCTGGTCTGCTCGTATTCCCAGTAGGGGCAGGGTTCCTCGAAATGGCTGATGCCGTTGTCCAGCAGAAGCTTGCCAATCTCGATGGCCTGGTCCGGTGAGTAGCAGGAGTTGGCGTCAACCAGAAGTGCGACGCTGTCGTCCATCGCCTTGCGCATGGTCGGGACGATTTCCTCGGTGCGGCCGGGCCACTCATCCTTGCCGCGGCCGCATTCCGCGCCGATGCGGAACTTGAAGGCATCGAAACCGAATTGGTCACGCAGGCGGCTCAGCCGTGCGGCCTCGTCCTTCGGGGTGATGTCGCGCTTCATAGACGAGCCATAGGCACGGATGGTTCCGGGTGTGCCGCCAATCAGCTCGCAGACCGGTTTGCCTTCGAGCCGGCCACGCAGATCCCACAGCGCGGTATCGAGGCCTCCGATGGCCCGTTTCAGGTAGGAGCCGGGGAACTTGTGCTCTTTCTCGGGAATCAGGTCGACCAGGTAATCTATGTCGAGCGCGGACTGACCAAGCGCGTAGGGGGCGACCTGCCGGTGCACGATCTGCGCCGTGATGTCGGCATAGTAGGGCGCCACCTGGCCCCAGCCGGTATCGCCTGTATCCGTCGTCACCTTGACGAAGCAGACAAACTCGTTGGTGAAGGTTTCGATGTCAGTGATTTTCATATCTTGCAATTCCATGCCGCCGTTTTGATAAACCGTAGCGGGTCGATTGGACTTACGATAAGGTCCAATCTCGCAAAGCTTCCAGACCAATTTAATCTGCAACGAGAGGCGCCATGAAAACCAAGGCAGGAGCAATCCTCTCCGCGATCCGGATCGACAGGAGCCTGGACCGGAAAATCAGTGTGCAACTCTACATGGGACTGCGCGACATCATCCTGTCGGGTGGACTGAAAGGCGGCGAGCGGTTGCCGGCGACACGGACCCTGGCTTCCGAACTGGGTGTGTCGCGGACGACTGCGCTTGATGCGGTCAGCCGCCTGATCTCTGAAGGGATGCTGGAATCGCACATCGGGGCGGGCACATTCGTCAGTCACACGATGACCGGGCGGACGCCGGTGAAACCGAAAGCGGCGGCAATCGACGCCGAGCGGCTGCCGCGACTGTCGCCGCTGACCGTCCGCGCCCGGGCGAAGTTTGCCGAGCGCCGGCGGTTGCCGCACAAGTCCCAGGCTTTCGTCACCGCGCTGCCGGCCCTGCATGCATTTCCGATGGCGCAATGGGCGCGGCTTTCGGCCCGGCACCTGAGATCCGACCGGGACGCAGTGATGGGCTATGGCAATCCCTATGGCTTGCCCCGCCTGCGCGCCGCTATCGCCACGCATCTCAATGCCACCCGGGGGATCCAGTGCGATCCGGAGCAGGTCTTCATCGTCGGCGGGGCGCAGCAGGCGTTTTCGCTGATTGGCGGCATGCTGCTCGACCGGGGCGAGAAGGTGTGGTTTGAAAATCCCGGCGCGATCGGCGCGCGCAATGCCTTTATTTCATGTGGAGCGGAACTGGTTGCAGTACCGGTCGATGAGGAGGGGATCGTGGTCGAGGAGGGGCTTGCGAAAGCACCGGATTTCAGGCTGGCCTTTGTCACTCCCTCGCACCAGCAGCCGTTGAGCAAGGTGCTCAGTCTTTCGCGGCGGCTGGCCTTGCTGGATGCGGCGGACCAGGCGGATGCGTTCATTGTCGAGGATGACTATGACGGCGACTTCTATTTCGGCGACCAGCCGTTGCCGACGCTCAAGAGCATCGATACCAATGGCCGGGTGATCTATGTCGGGACGTTCTCGAAAACCCTGTTTCCCTCGCTTCGCCTCGGCTTCCTGGTGGCGCCGGCCAGCATGGTGGAGGCGATGTCGACAATCTTCTCCGCCGCGCTGAGCGGGGTGCCGACCTGGCCGCAGGCCATCGTTGCCGATTTCATTGATGAAGGGCATTTCGCCACGCATATCAGAACCATGCGCCAGCATTACAAGCAGCGCCATGAGATTCTTCACGCGCATGCCAGGCAGATCGAGCCGCACATGCACATCCAGCGTGCATCGGCCGGATTTCACACCGTAGGATACTTCAAGGACCCGGCGAGGGAGGAGGCGGAGTTCGTCAGCGCCGCAACAAGGGCGGGTCTTACCCTGTCGGGTATCGGCCGCTACTGCCTTGATCCGATCGACCGCAAGGGAGTCGTCATCGGTTACGGGGCGGCGAGCGAAAGCGAGATCAAGCAGGGGCTGGACGTGATGGCGCAATTGTTTGCCTAAAGCCATTTTCCCGTGAAGACTGGCAGGAATCCACGCCTCACTCCCTTGCCATGGTTGCCGTGGTTTGGTTCAGGTGCAATGGTCTGGAACCGGGTGGCGGAGTGTCACAAATTGGTATGGAAAAATATCTATAATGGATATGCGGTGCAGTCCAATGAGGGACTACGCTTCTTGTCATCTGCGCGAGTTATAAGCAATAATGCGCTGATATTCAGAGGGTTCAAAGGGAGTTCAACATGATCATGAAACTAGCAATAGCCGGGCTTTTGGCCACCACCGTCATGGCAGCAGCGCCGGCGCAGGCCGAGACCTTGCGCCTTTTGACATGGGGCTCCTATGCTCCTGACGAGCTGGTGAAGAAGTTCGAGGAAAAATATCCCGACATTACTGTGGAGGTGACGTTCTCGAACAACGAAGAAATGATTGCCAAGCTGCGTGCCACCGGCGGTGCAGGTTTCGATCTGGCCCAGCCGAGCCACGACCGCATTTATGCGGTGCAGCAGGAATACAACATCTACAAGCCACTTGATCTGTCCAAGATCAACACTGAGGCGATGCAGGCCAAGCTGCTTGATGGCGTCAAGGCCAACACCACGATCGACGGTGAAGTCTATGCGGTTCCGCACCAGTGGGGCACTTCCGGCCTGATGGCCAACAAGGCGCTGGCGCCGGACGTCAAGGCCTGGGGCGATCTCTGCGATCCGCAGTACAAGGGCAAGACCTCGATGCGCCTGAAGCGCACCATCCTGCTCGGCATGGCGTTCGACATGGGTGAAGATCCGTTTGCTGCCTACGCCGATCTCGACAAGTACCAGACCATTCTGGACAAGGTCGCCGACAAGCTGATTTCGTGCAAGGACAACCTCAAGGCTTACTGGAAGGGCGGCGACGACCTTTCGGCAATGATGATGTCGGGCGAGATCGTTGCGTCGGAAACCTGGGACTCGACCGCCTACAAGCTCTATGGCGAGAACAAGGACATCGTGTTCGTGCCGCCGAAGACCGGCGCGCTGGCCTGGATCGACACTTTCGCGATCCCGCGCAAGGGTCAGGCCGATGATGCCGCTTACAAGTGGATCAACTTCGTGCTCGAGCCGGAAAACGTGAAGATCATGTCGGCAAGCACCGGCGCGATCGCTGCTGTCGAAGGCGGCAAGGATCTTCTGCCGGACGACAAGAAGGCTGCCGTCAACGCCGCCTTTACCGATGCGGACATCGACAACCTGAAGTTCTTCGCCAATATCCCTGCCGGTGTCGAAGATATGGAAGGCAAGACGCTTGAGAAGATCAAGGCTGCCACCGGCTCGGAATAAGTCCGGCACCACGATTTTGCTTTCGTGAAGAATATGCGGTTGCCCGGTTTTTCGGGCAGCCGCATCAAGAAACCATCAAGAATTCCTGACGTCACCGCACTGGGCACTCGATGCAATCAATGACCGAAAACGATTTGGCTACCACCGAGAACGATCTGGAATGTGTCCAGGTCAAGAAGCACTTTGGCTCCGTGCGGGCCGTTGATGACGTCTCCTTCGAGATCCCCAAGGGCTCGTTTTTTTCCATTCTTGGTCCGTCGGGATGTGGCAAGACCACGCTGATGCGGATGATCGCGGGATTTGAATCCCCGACCGCCGGCGATATCCGGATCAAGGGCAAATCGGTGATCGGCACGCCGCCGAACCGGCGCAATGTGAAGATGGTGTTCCAGCATCTGGCGCTGTTCCCAATGATGAATGTCTACGAGAACATCGCCTATGGACTGCGCTGCGCCGGAGCCTCGAAAGAGGTGATCCGCACCAAGGTGCACGACGTTCTCGAACGAATTTCGCTGCCTGACGTTGCCAATCGCGAGATCACCCAGCTTTCCGGTGGCCAGAAGCAGCGCATCGCCATAGCCCGCTGCATGGTTCTCGATCCGGACGTGTTGCTGCTCGATGAACCGCTCGGCGCGCTGGATCTGAAGCTGCGCGAAGCCATGAAGATTGAGCTGAAGCTGCTGCAGCACCAGTTCGACACGACCTTTGTCTACATCACCCATGACCAGTCGGAAGCGCTGGTGATGTCGGATAATGTCGCGATCATGAACGAGGGCAAGTTCGTCCAGATCGGTACGCCGCAGGAACTCTACCACAACCCTTCGGCGGCCTTTGTGGCCGGGTTCGTCGGTGACACCAACCGCTGGGCGGGCCGGGTGACGCGCGTCGAGGGCGGTACGGTCGAGGTGGAAACCGAGGCCGGCCTGGCCATGCGCGGATCCATTCGCGGTGCCGGTGCGCCCGGTGTCGGCGACAAGGTCAGTGCATTTGTCCGCCCCGAATTCATCACGGCTGAAAAGGCCGGCGGCCCCGCAAACGGGGCAGGCAACGGTCAGAACGTGATCGATGGCAAGGTGGACAGCATCCTGTTCAATGGCGCCAACAGCCGGGTTCTGGTCAGGGACCGGGCCGGCGAGCTGATCGAGGCCGATGTCGTTCTGACGGGCGGACCGCAGGACCTGAAGCCAAAGGATGACGTCACGCTTTCATGGTCGCCGGAACAGACCATGAGCTTCAAGGCTTGAGGGCGGCACGATGATGCAAAGAGATATCAAGCGTCTGTCGCTGATCTTGCTGTTTGCGCCGTTTGCGCTGTGGATCGTGCTGCTCATCATCCTGCCGCATCTGGGAATGTTCTACATATCGCTGCGGGAGAAGGTCGGGCCACGGGTGTATGAGTTCGGGCTCGAGAACTACATCAATTTCTTCACCGAGCCGATCTACTGGAACACCCTGCTCCGTACCGGGTCGATGTCGTTGCTGGTTACCGCGCTGGCGCTGCTGCTCGGCTTCCCGATTGCCTATTACATCGCCAAGATTGCCGGACACAGGACCCGCGGGGCGCTGTTTCTGATGTGTCTGATCCCGCTGTGGGTGAGCGATCTGATCCGCGCCTTCGGCTGGATCCTGCTGTTGCGGGAAACCGGCATCATCTCCAGCAGCCTGCAATGGGCCGGGCTGATCAACACCCCGATCGAATTTCTCTACAACGATGCCACGGTGATCATGGGGCTGGTCTACACGGTGATCCTGTTCATGATCGTGCCCCTGGTTTCGACACTCGACGGCATGGATGATGCGATGATCGAGGCGGGCTACAATCTGGGCGGCAGCGGTCCGACCGTGCTCAGACGGATCATCATTCCCTATGCCATGCCGGGCATCGTCTCCGGCTGCATCGTGGTGTTCATGCTCACAGCCGGCAGCTACCTCACGCCGATCCTGCTGGGCGGCAAGAATTCAAGCTGGTTCACCGAGCAGATCTATGACCAGTTCATTACCCGCTACAACTGGGAATCGGGTGCAGCGTTCGGCTTCCTGCTGCTGGCATTCACATCGCTGGTGGTTTGGGGCGGGTTGAAGCTCTCCGGTCAGACCCTCAACTCCACGGTGGCGCGAAGCTGATGGCTATCAAACCCAACCCCGCTTTCCTGACCAGCTACCGGATCTACGTGGCCGCGTTCTTCGTGTTCCTGGCCGCGCCGCTGGTGGCCGCCGGGATGTTCGCCTTCAATGACTCGGTCTTTCCGTCGCTGCCGTGGCAGGGATTCACGCTCGACTGGTTCTTCAACGATTCCGAGCCGAAACTGGGCATGTTCCATGACCGGCGGTTGCTGCGCGGGCTCTATTATTCCTTCGTCATCGCCAGCTTCGTGTCGCTGCTTTCGGTTTTCGTCGGTACCTGCAATGCGTTCCTGTTCGTGCGCTGCAAGTTCCCGGCCAAGGACTTCTTCTACATCATGATGGTCTTGCCGCTGGTCATTCCCGGCGTCATTCTCGGTATCTCCATCCTGTTGCTTGCCAGCAATATAGCCAATGGCGCGGAAGAAGCCTTGTCGCTGGATCTGGACTTCCTGCGTCCGGGTATCGTTCTCGTGGTTCTGGGACAGTTTTCCTTTATCACCACTATCACCTCGCTGGTGATCATTGCCCGGTTGAAGAAGTTCGATGAATCGATGGAGGAAGCTGCGTTCAATCTTGGCGCCAGCCGGGCGCGGGTGCTCAGGACGATCACGCTTCCCTTCCTGTTTCCGGCAATGGCAGCGGCTGGCATCGTTGCCTTCCTGGTCTCGTTCGAGAACTTCAACACTACGTTGTTTCTCGTCGGCTCGGAAGCACCGCTGACGATCACCATGTATGACCGGATGGTCAAGGTTGGCTCGACGCCGGTGCTCAACGCGGTCTCGTTCTTCCTGATGGTCGGATCGGCGCTTCTGGCGCTGGTATCGATCCTGGTCCAACGCGACAAACCCCAAACCTGAAACGGACGCACCCAGTGCAGACCCATGACTTCGTGATTGTCGGCGCCGGCTCGGCAGGATGCGTGCTGGCCAACAGGCTGAGCGAGAACGGCAGATACTCGGTGCTGCTGCTTGAAGCCGGGGGGCATGACCTCAACTTCAAGATCTTCATGCCGATCGGCTATGGCATGGCGTTCTATGACAAACGCATCAACTGGATGTACCAATCGGAGCCCGATCCCGGCACAGGCAACCGGGTGAGCTACTGGCCGCGCGGCAAGGTTATCGGCGGGTCGTCGTCGATCAACGCCATGGTCTATATCCGCGGCCATCCCGGAGATTTCGATGACTGGGCAGCGATGGGAAATCCCGGCTGGGGCTGGAACGAGGTGCTGCCCTATTTCAAGAAAAGCGAAACCAGCGACCAGGGTGAAACCGAATGGCGCGGCGGCAACGGCCCGCTGTATGTTTCGACCATGGAGCAAGACCTGCACCCGACCTGCCAGAATTTCATCCGGGCCGGGGAAGAATGCGGACTGAGCTACAATCCGGACTTCAATGCCGCCACCAACGAAGGCATCGGGCTGTATCAGAACACGGCCAAAGGCGGCTTTCGCATGTCGGCGGCGAGGGCCTATCTGCACCCGGCGCGGCGGCGGCCCAATCTGACAGTGATTTCACGCGCCCACGCGACGCGGATCCTGTTTGAAGGCACCCGCGCCACCGGTGTGGAATATGTCCGCAACGGCAAGACAGAACGGGTATACGCGGGACGGGAAGTGATCGTCTCGGGCGGATCGGTGAACTCGCCGCAACTGCTGATGCTGTCCGGCGTCGGTTCGGCGGAGACGCTCAAGCAGCACGGCATCGAGGTGGTGCATGACCAGCCGAATGTCGGCCAGCATTTGCAGGATCACCTGTGCATCGACCACACCTACAGGGCGAAGGTGCGCACACTCAATGATGACCTCAGGCCGCTGATCGGAAAGCTGCGCCACGGTATCAACTACGTGCTCAGGCGCAGGGGCCCGCTTTCCCTCGGGGTCAACCAGGCGGGCGGCTTCATCCGGACGCGCCCGGAACTGGAACGTCCCAACATGCAGCTTTATTTTTCGCCGGTCAGCTACACCAAGGCGCCTCCGGGGAAACGGCCGCTGATGAGCCCGGATCCGTTTTCCGGCGTGATCATGGGAACGCAGCCGACGCGGCCGACCAGCCGGGGTCATCTGGGCCTGAAATCGTCCGACCCCTTCGACGCGCCGGCAATCCATCCCAATTACCTGTCGACCAATCACGACGTGGCCGAGCAGCTCGAGGGAGCGCGGTTCCTGCGCAAACTTGCTGACGCTCCAGCCTTTGCCGAGATCCTCGAAGAAGAGATCCGGCCGGGACGACAGGTGGAGACCGACGAAGAGATGATTGCCGATATCCGCGAACGCGCCGGCACTGTTTTCCACCCCGTGAGCACGTGCCGCATGGGCGAGAATGCCAGTGACAGTGTCGTCAATCCGAAGCTGCAGGTGCACGGGCTGGCAAATCTCCGGGTGATCGATGCATCGGTGTTTCCGACGGTGACGTCCGGCAACACCAATGCGCCGACAATCATGGTGGCGGAAAAAGGCGCCGACATGATCCTTTCCGATCATGGAGGAACATAAGATGGCAAAGCCGAGCGATTGTTTCAGTCCCGATTTCAAGCCCACGCCCTACTGGTGGGATGCGAGTCCGCGGCAGCCCGATGATCTTGCCAAGCCGCCGGCGACTGCCGATGTCCTGATCATAGGGTCGGGTTATACCGGCCTGCATGCGGCCGCGCAGACCGCGCGCGCGGGTCTGGAAACGGTTGTCGTGGACGCGGAAGCCGCAGGCTTCGGGTGCAGCACCCGCAATGGCGGCCAGATTTCGACCAGCGTCAAACCATCGTTCTCGACGCTCAAACGGCGCCATGGGGAAGCCCGTGCGGTTGCCATCCTGAAGGAAGGCCAGGCTTCGCTTGATCACGTTGCCCGGTTCGTGGACGAGGAAAAAATTGACTGCGATTTCGAAGTTGTCGGCCGTTTCCACGGTGCGCATACGGCAGGCCAGTACGACAAGCTGGCGCAGGATTGCGAGGCCCGTCACCCGGGTTTCGAGACCGGGGCCTTCATGGTGCCACGTGACAGTCAGCATGACGAGCTTGGTACGGACGCCTATTACGGCGGGATCGTCTTTCCGAAACATGCCAGCATCGATCCCGGCAAATATCACGCGGGGCTTCTCGATGTGGCAAAGGCTGCAGGCGCCAGCATCATTAGCAAGTGCCGGGTCAACGACCTCGAACGAACAGCCCACGGATTTGAAGTTTCGACCGACAAGGGACGGGTTCGCGCCAACAAGGTGATCATCGCAACCAATGGCTATACCGGGCCGCTGTCGCCCTGGCAGCAGCGGCGGGTGATCCCGATCGGCTCCTACGTCATCGCGACGGAGGAAATTGCCGCGGAGGTGATGGACCGGCTGTTTCCCACCAATCGCATCCTGTCGGATACACGCAAGCTGGTTTACTACTACCGGCCGTCGCCGGACCGGAAGCGCATCCTTTTTGGCGGCCGGGTGTCGCTGCAGGAGACCGATCCGCGCAAGAGCGGGCCGAAATTGCTGGCCGAGCTTGTCCGGCTGTTTCCGGAACTCGCCCACACCCGCATCAGCCATTCCTGGGCCGGGATCGTGGCCTTCACCTTCGACACGCTGATGCATTGCGGCGAAGACAAGGGCCTTTACTACTCCATGGGCTATTGCGGTTCCGGTGTGGGAATGGCGGGTTATCTCGGATCGAGGCTAGGCAGGGCTGCCGCAGGTATTGATCCGGATCTGGGTGCTTTCAGCCAGATTTCGTTCCAGACACGGCCACTCTACACCGGAAAGCCATGGTTCCTGGCTCCGTCGGTTGCTGTCTACCGGTTGCGGGACCGGCTCGGGATCTGAGCCGGGCGGCGACTATTCGCGCTTCTTGCTGACGACGGCTTCGGCCTCGATCTCCACTCTGAAATCGCCGATCAGATTGCCGACGAGAAACGTGGTGTTGGCCGGCGGGTTGGTGGTGAAGCGAAGTCCGTGGGCGCGGGCTGCCGCCTCAATGTCCTCCTCGCTGCGCAGATACATGCGGGTGCGCAGGATGTCTTTCGGATCTCCGCCAAGTGCCCGCACCGAGGCTGCAATCTTGTCGAGAATATAAGTTGTCTGGGCACCGGAATCGTTGATCGCAACCGTCCGGTCAACGCCGTGGGTGGCGGTCGTGCCCGAGACCATGATCCGGTCGCCATCGCGCAGAGCACGGCAATAGCCGGCGATCGGTTCCCAGAGCGAGCCGGAAAAGACCCGCGCCCGGTCCGGATTGTCCGGATCGGTGACAGCCTGCATGGCGCTTGGCATCTCGGCCAGGTGATGGCTTAGATCGCCCGATGCGGTGAGGAACGGCGGCTGGCGGTATTCGTCGCCGCAATCGCCGGGAATCATGCGGGTCGCAATGAAGGCCTGATCCAGGAGCGCGTGGTCATCGGCGTCGAGTTCGAATTGGAACAGCCGCAGATTGTCGGCGCGATGCTGGTTTTCGCCCAGCCGTGCTCCGACGATGACGCCTGCGACATGGGCATGTTCGAGAACCCACCGGGTGGCGACATTCGAGATCGAGACGCCGTGCTTGCGGGCAATCGCATCGGCCGCCTCAAGAATGCCCTGGTAGCCTGCCCAGCCTCCGGCGGCGTGGATGAACCTGAGATATTTCGAGCCGCTCCAGTCTTTCACTGCTTCCGGTTCGGGCTTGCCGAGCCAGCGTTCAGACAGGAAACCGCCACACA
>Ga0209345_10004789_pt1 | contig 12894 bp, 11 predicted proteins | sample Cruoilmetagenom7_FD_187294 | JGI IMG/M metagenome (GOLD analysis project Ga0209345, IMG submission 187294) | Oil polluted marine microbial communities from Coal Oil Point, Santa Barbara, California, USA - Sample 7 (SPAdes) (version 2) | ecosystem: Environmental > Aquatic > Marine > Oil seeps ...
CCGCACCGCGCGCCGACATGAAGCCGGAACCGCCGCCAATGCCAAGTCCCCCGCCTTCGGAGCGCTGAATCAGCACGATGCCGACAAGCGCCAGCACGATCATGAGATGAATGACAATCAAAACGGTTTGCATCGGGTTCTTTCCTGCCCTTCAAGGGCGCAATCTCTGTCCGGTTTGGCGGCTCTTTACACGAGGGCAGCCTGCTTTCCAAGTCCCGTCTGAACGGAACCGCCGCTCAGAGGCGGTCAAAACCTGTCTCTGGTCAGCCCAAAAGGCCACGGCACGCCTTACAGATGGCGAGGAAGTCGGCCGCTTTCAAGCTGGCACCGCCGATCAATGCACCATCGACATGGGGCACTCCCAGAAGCTCGGCAGCGTTGTCGGGCTTGACCGAGCCGCCATAGAGAAGCCGCATATGGGCCCCCTCGCCTGCAAAACGGTTCTGCATCTCGGCGCGGATGAAGGCATGGGCCTCGGAGACGTCGGCGACGGTGGGCGTCAGGCCGGTGCCAATGGCCCAGACCGGCTCGTAGGCAATCACGGTGTCAGCCGCGGTTGCGCCATCAGGGACAGAACCCGCAAGCTGCTGGCCCAGAACCTTGAGCGTGTCTCCGGCCTTGCGCTCGGCCTCGGTCTCGCCGATGCAGATGATGCGGGTGAGACCGGCAGCCTTCGCGGCTTCGGCCTTGGCACGCACTGTCTCGTTGCTCTCGCCATGCAGGGTGCGGCGCTCGGAATGGCCGACGAGCACGTGAGTGCCCAGGCAATCGGCGATCATCGCGGCCGAAATATCGCCGGTATAGGCGCCGCTCTGCTTTTCATGGCAGTCCTGCGCGCCGATGGACAGCGGGGTGTGCTCGGCAACCGCGGTGCCGACATAGAGAAGGGTTGCCGGCGGGCAGATCAGCGCGTCGATCTTGTCGGTGAGATCCGGGCCCAGGCCTTCGGCCATCGCCTTGAGTTCGGCAAGGTTTTCGCGCGTGCCGTTCATCTTCCAGTTGCCGGCCACAAGCGGGCGAATGTCAGGTGTCATCAGGATTCTCCGGTCCGATTGTCATGCAGCGGGCTTAGCAGACCGGGTATGATTTGCAAATGCGACGCAGGCTGAAGGCCACGAGCAAAGCGAGCCGCATCTGTTGCTATTTCTTTGAAACCGGAAGGATACGATTGTAGCGGCCGGTGTCTTTCGGGCTCAAACGCCGGTTGCGACCGGGCTCGAGCCGGGCGATGGCCTTGACGATGCCGTCGGTCAGTTCCCGGTCGAACTTGACGCCGATTATGAAAGATCCGACGCGCCGGATCTTGCCGGTGCAATGGATGTCCGCCCACGGGATGTAGATGTGGCAATTCTCGTGGATGATATCGAACAGGGAATCACCGGGCGCGCCACCTTCCAAGTCGGCCCAGGGCATCTTGTCATTGGAAAACAGACATCCTGTGACCGACAGGTTCACGATGACACCTGTGAGCGCAATGAAGTGTTTGCCGTCCTTGAAGACCAGTTCGACAATGCCCGGGCAATGGGCGCCATAGCGGATATCGGAACTGCGATAGTAGATGTCGCCATCCTGATCGGCCGTACTCTTGGCGCGTGAAGCCATGCCGCGTTACTCTCTCTGCAAACAAAGGTGCATTGCCCAACCTAATTAGCACCTGTGAATAAAGCGTAACCTTATCGAACAGACTTACTGCCAGGATTCCTGCACCAATGCCTGTCTGAGGCGCAGGACAACCGTTTCTCCGGATCAGCGATTGAAACGCAACATCTTCTTCAGCTTCAACTTCGTATCAAAGGCCTTGACCTGGTTGCGGCCGGCATCCTTCGCTACGTAAAGCGCCATGTCCGCATTGCTGTACAGCTCTTCCGCATCGGCGGCATCACTTGCCATGCACAGACCCAAGGTGATGGTGATACGGCCGCAATCGAGACCCTCGTAGTGGTTTTTCAGCGAGGTTCTTTCAACGACAAGCCGGACGCGGTCAGCAATTCCCCTGGCGATATCCAGGCTTGCGTCCTCGAGGATTATCGCGAACTCCTCGCCGCCGGTCCGGGCAACGAAGGCGTCCTCGCTGAGGGCGCTTTTCATCACTTTTGCAACCACGCTCAACACACGGTCGCCAACCTGGTGACCGTAGGTGTCGTTGAACATCTTGAAATGATCAATGTCGGCAATCAGCAAGGCATGACGCGCGGCGCTCGGCTTGTCCCTGTAGACAACGGACAGCCGGTCATCAAAGGCACGCCGGTTGGAAAGCCCGGTGATAGGATCAACGGTGGCGAGACGCTTGTATTCTTCGAGTTCAGATTTGACCTGGGCCATTTCACTGGCGCGATCGACCATCTGACGCACGATGGCTTCGGCCTTTTCCAGAGTATCTCCGGTCGCGGAGGCGAGAACCTGAACCAGCGCATCGAGAGCATCCGAACCGGACGCTGCCTGGCCGGACATGCGCGAAGATGTATCACCGAGCAAATCCGAATACCGCTGGCGCGTGGCCTGATCCTGCCTGAACAAGCGGATCATGCCCTTCATCTCGTCGGAAATGCGTTCGCGGGTTTCCTCGACAACCTTTACGCCGTGATGATGCGGCAGAAACTTCATTCCGATGTCATCAAGCTGTGACTGGGTCGGCCGGACGCCAAGCGCTCCGTATTCCCGGATAAAGGCAGAATCGGAGGTATTGAGAAATTCGTACACCAACGCGTAATTGCGCGGCAGCGAGGAGATGCCCTGCTCCCGCATCTTCGTGATCACCGTTGCTGCGGGATCGATGCTTTCGACAATCTGCGACTGTATCACGACACGGTTTACCTGAGAGATCACGATATTGCGGATCCACATCTAGCGATACATGTGTTGAGATTTCTCTAACCATAATCGAGCCACTGCCGTGCATGCCCGAAACATGATTGCTTCGATCCATTGAAAGCGGGGCTTTAGCGCATATCTGCATGGCGGCCGAGACGTTCCGGACAGGCCTCGCCGCATCGGGCGGGCTGCATGATTGTGATCTCCCCGCCGTCCCGTATCCGGTGCGCTGGCGGGCGGGCGCTGCCATAGCGTCACCGGCGCTTCATGGCTTGCAAATCGTCCGGCGCGCACTTCATTTCGCCTCTGGTTTGGTCTAAAGGGTCGGATAGAAGGTCCCAGGTGCTCTCATGAAGTCTGCCCTGGACCGATGTTGTTGATGCCGCAGGAGCTTTGATGCTTGATACTTTGCGTAAGGGTGCCCAGAGCTGGGTTGCCAAACTTCTCCTCGTTTTGCTGGTTGCGTCGTTCGGCGTGTGGGGCATTTCGGGCTCCATCCTGAGTGCCGGCAGCACCGCGGTGATCACGGTCGGCGACACGGTGGTGAGCCCGAACGAATTCCGGCTTGCCTATGACCGGCAGATGGCGGTGGTCGGACGGCAGATCGGTCAGCGGCTGACCACGGAACAGGCCCGCGCCTTCGGCATTGAAAACCAGGTCTATTCGCAACTGATCGCAGGCGCTCTGCTCGACGAGCAGGCGCGGACGATGAACCTCGGCCTGTCCGATGACCGGCTTGCGGCGCTGATCGCCGAAGACCCGGCGTTTCATGATTTCAACGGCCGGTTCGATCGCAACAATTTCCGCCTGGTGCTGAACTCGGCCGGAATGAGCGAGGAAGACTACCTCAAGAGTCGTGGCCAGGTTGCCGTGAGAACCCAGATCGTCGAGGCGGTCTCGGACGGTTTTGCAGCCCCTGATGCGCTGATCAAGGCGCTGGCGCAATACGATGCGGAAACCCGCGATGTGGATTACCTGCTGCTGACCAAATCCAACATTGATGCGGTGGCAGCCCCCAGCGACAGCGAGCTCTCGGCCTGGTTTGAGGAAAACAAGGCGCGTTACGCAGCTCCCGAATACCGCAAGATCACCTATGTGAAGCTTCAGAACGAAGATATCGCCGATCCGGCCGCGATCACCGCCGAAGCGGCACGCGCCGACTACGAGGCACGCAAGGACCGCTACACGACGCCCGAGACACGGGCGATCGATCAGCTGGTGTTTTCAGACCGGGCAGCAGCGGACGCCGCAGCAGCCGAGCTTGAAGCCGGCAAGAGCTTTGACGACCTGATCGCCGAGCAGGGCCGCTCGCCCAGCGATGTGCGCATCGGCAGCTTTGCCAAGAGCGCCGTGCCGGACCAGTCGCTGGCCGATGCCGCGTTTGCGGTCGCCCAGGCCGGTGACACCACCCCGGTGATTGACGGTCAGTTCGGACCGGTGATCCTGCGGGTCGCGGAAATCACGCCCGAATCCTCGAAAAGCTTCGAAGAGGTCGAGGCTGAAATCCGTGAGCAGCTGGCGCTGGCGGAAGCCTCCCAGGTGCTGCTTGACGTGCATGACGCCTATGAGGACGCGCGCGCCAGCGGCATGACGCTCGAAGAGGCCGCCGCCCAGCAGAAGCTGACGACGGTGACGCTCGATGCCGTTGACCGCAGCGGCCAGACTCCGGACGGCACGGTTGTTCGCGACCTTCCGGAATCGCAGACATTGCTGCGCGAAGCTTTCGAGGCCGAGGCCGGTGTCGAAACGCCGCCGATCAACATCGGTGCGGAAGGCTTCGTCTGGTTCGAGGTCAATGACGTGATCCCTGCCCGCGACCGCACGCTTGAGGAAGTGCGCGAGAAGGTGGTGGCCGACTGGACCGCGATGAAGACGGCCGAAGCGCTGGGCGCCAAGGCGGCGGAACTGAAGGAACGCGTGTCCAAGGGCGCCGAGCTGTCGGCGATTGCCGAAGAGCTCTCGGTTGCGGTTGAGACCAAATACGCGCTGAGCCGCAACAGCGCTGACGCCGTGTTCGGCGCGGCTGCGGTCGCGTCAGCCTTTTCGGGGCCGAACGGCGTGGTCGAAGTGGCCAATGACGCCTCGGGCGAGAACCGGATCCTGCTCAAGGTGACCTCGGTCAATGACGCCTCCACCGTGACGGCAGACTCGGTGTCGCCTGAACAGCGCAACCAGGTGTCGCAGCAGATCTCCGACGACATTCTCGACCAGATGGTGGCGCGGCTGCAAACCGAATACGGTGTTTCGGTCAACCGCCAGCTGGCCGAGCGCGCGCTGGCGTTTTAAGGGTCAAGAAAACGGGGGCCGACCAACATGGCTGATCTGAAGTCCTTCATCGCCAAGGTGGCCAATTCCGAGGCGCTGAACCGGGATGAAGCCCGGAAAGCCTTCGGCGTGATGATGTCGGGCGATGCGACACCGTCGCAGATCGGCGGCTTCCTGATGGCGCTGCGAGTGCGCGGCGAAAGCGTCGACGAGATCTACGGCGCGGTCAGCGTGATGCGCGAGAAAATGCTGCCGGTAACAGCGCCCGCGGATGCGGTCGACATCGTCGGCACCGGCGGAGACGCGTCGGGAACCTACAATGTCTCGACCGCCGCGGCGTTCATCACGGCAGGCGCCGGGGTCAAGGTGGCCAAGCACGGCAACCGGGCGCTGTCTTCCAAATCCGGTACGGCCGATGCGCTGTCTGCGCTGGGGATCTCGCTGGAGCTTGATCCCAAGGGCATTTCCGCCTGCATCGACCAGGCAGGTCTCGGCTTCATGTTTGCGCCGGCACATCATTCGGCAATGCGCCATGTCGGCCCCAGCCGGGTGGAACTTGGCACCCGCACGATCTTCAACCTGCTAGGCCCGCTGTCCAATCCGGCCAGCGTGAAAAAACAGCTGCTGGGCGTGTTCTCGCCGCAATGGCTCGATCCGCTGGCGCAGGTGATGCGTGACCTAGGCTCGGAAACCGTCTGGGTGGTGCATGGCGATGGCCTGGACGAAATGACCACGACGGGCACCACGCAGGTGCATGCGCTGGAAAACGGCAAGATCCGCAATTTCGAGATCACTCCGGAAGAGCTTGGCCTGACCAGGGTTTCGCTCGACCAGCTCAAGGGCGGCGATGGCGTGCATAACGCGGCGGCGCTGAAGCGGTTGCTCGAAGGCGAAAAGAGCGCCTATCGCGACATTGCAGTGCTCAATGCCGCCGGTGCGCTTGTGATCGCCGGCAAGGCCGGAGAATTGCGCGAGGCTATCAACATCGCCGCACAGTCGATCGACAGCGGTGCGGCGCTTGAGACGCTGGACAGGCTGGTCAGCGTATCCCAGGCCAACGCGCCGGCGCCAAAGGCAGGGTGAGGCAATGAGCGATATTCTCAACCGGATCGAGGCTTACAAGCGCGACGAGATCGCTGCCGCCAAGGCCGCCATTCCGTTCGACGAGATCAAGGCGCGCGCCCGTGACGCGGAACCTGTGCGCGACTTCATCGGGGCGATCGAAGCCAAACACCGTGCCGGCGGTTACGGGTTGATTGCCGAGATCAAGAAGGCAAGTCCTTCGAAAGGCCTGATCCGGGCCGATTTCGATCCGCCATCGCTTGCCCGGGCCTATGAAGCAGGTGGCGCTGCCTGCCTGTCGGTGCTGACCGATGCGCCGTCGTTTCAGGGTGCGCCGGAGTTTCTGACCGCGGCACGCGGGGCCTGCGCCCTGCCCGCGCTGCGCAAGGATTTCATGTTCGATGTCTACCAGGTGCACGAAGCCCGCGCCTGGGGTGCCGATGCGATCCTGATCATCATGGCCTCGCTTGACGACGATGACGCCAGGCGGCTCGAAGACGAAGCGCATGCGCTCGGCATGGCGGCACTGATCGAGGTGCATGACGAGGCCGAGATGGAACGGGCGCTCAAGCTCGACAGCCGGCTGATCGGGGTCAACAACCGCAACCTGCGCACATTCGAGGTATCGCTGAGCAATTCGGAGCGGCTGGCGCCGCTGGTGCCGGACGAGCGCATTCTGGTCGGCGAGAGCGGCATCGGCTCGTTTGCCGATTGCCAGCGGCTTGCAAAATGCGGGATCTCAACCTTTCTGGTCGGCGAAAGCCTGATGCGCCAGTCCGATGTGATTGCGGCCACCAAGGCGCTGCTGACAGGCGCGGTTTCCAGTGCGGCGGCGGAATGAATGGCTGAGGACACCACCCCACGGCTGACACATCTGGCCGAAGACGGCTCGGCCGCGATGGTCGATGTCGGCGACAAGGCCGATACCGTCCGGATCGCCGAAGCCATCGGCCATGTGCGGATGAAGCCCGAGACGCTTGAACTGATCCTGGCCGGAAACATGAAAAAGGGCGACGTGATCGGCGCTGCCAGGATCGCCGGCATCATGGCTGCCAAGCAGACCGCCAATCTCATTCCGCTGTGCCATCCGCTGGCGCTGACCAAGGTGAGCGTCGAGATCGAACCCGACGAGGCGCTGCCGGGCTTGCGGGTTCATGCGCTGGCCAAGCTCACCGGCAAGACCGGGGTCGAGATGGAAGCGCTGACGGCGGTCTCGGTGACCTGCCTGACCATCTACGACATGGCCAAGGCGGTGGACCGCGGCATGGAGATCGACGGCATCAAGGTGCTGGCGAAATCGGGCGGAAAATCCGGCGACTGGAAACTGGACAGCTGAAGGACGAAATCAATGGCGCTGATGCCGGTTGACGAGGCTTTGACACGGATTCTGGACGGTGCGGCGGTCTCTGCCGAGACCGAGATGCTGCCGCTTGCCGATGCTGGCGGACGGGTGTTGGCGCGCGATCTCCTCGCCTTGCGCACGCAGCCGCCCTTCGACGCCTCGGCCATGGACGGCTACGCGGTGCGGGCATCCGAGGCGGTGGCCGGTGCGAGGCTGAAACTGCAGGGTGAATCTGCCGCCGGCCACGGGTTTGACGCCCCCCTCGCCCCCGGCAGCACCATCCGCATCTTTACCGGCGCGCCGGTGCCCGAGGGTGCCGATGCGATCCTCATCCAGGAAAATGCCGAACGGCTCGACGATGGCCTGGTGCAGGTCAACGAGGCCCCGGTGGCCGGGCGCCATATCCGCCCCGCCGGCATTGATTTTACCGAAGGCAAGACCGGGCTTGAAAAAGGCCGCATGCTCGATGCCGGCGCGATCACCTTCGCCGCCGCGATGAACCATGCGGAACTGCCGGTGGTCCGCAAGCCACGGGTTGCGATTCTCGCCACCGGAGACGAGTTGCGCCTGCCCGGCCAGACGCTCGGTCCGGACCAGATCATCGCTTCCAACACTTTCGGCATCGCGACGCTCGCGCGCGCCGCAGGCGCAACCGTCATAGACCTCGGAATCGCGGCTGACCGGATGGAAGCGCTGGATGAGGCGCTGGATGAAGCCATTGCGCATGAAGCCGATGTGCTGGTGACAATCGGCGGCGCATCCGTCGGCGATCATGACCTGGTGCAAAAGGCGCTGACCGGGCGCGGCATGGAGCTCGATTTCTGGAAAATCGCCATGCGGCCGGGCAAGCCGCTGATGTCGGGCAAGCTTGGCGCGATGCGGGTGCTGGGACTGCCCGGAAACCCGGCGTCGAGCCTCGTCTGCGCGCATCTGTTTCTCGAGCCGCTGATTGCGCGGCTGGCCGGCCTGCCGGACCCGAACCGCAAGAGAACCGCGATCCTGGGCCGCGACCTGCCGGGAAACGACATTCGTCAGGACTATCTGCGCGGCGACCTTGAAACCAATGCGGACGGCCAGCTTACAGCCACCCCGTCGGTGCGGCAGGATTCCTCGCTGATGAAGGTGTTCGCCGACGCCCACTGCCTGATCATCCGGCCACCATTTGCGCCACCGGCCAAAGCCGGATCCAGATGCGAGGTTATGGTGCTGCGGGGATAACAGGGCGGGCAACCTGACGCGGACCAACATCTCTCAAGAAGCACGGTTTTCCGTGCGGCATCGAACCGCACAGTCCGTCACTGAACGCGCTTGCAGGCGATTGCTGCGTGCTATGTCAGCAAGAGAGCCATGCCCGGCACCAATATCAACAAGCCGATCCGCAGCATGTCCATGAAAATGAAGGGCCAGAGCCCCTTGAAGATGGTGTTCAGGGGCACGTCGGGTACGACAGATTTGAGCACGAAGGCATTCATGCCGACCGGCGGCGTGATCAGGCTGACTTCCGTCACCATGACGATGAAGATACCGAACCATATCAGGTCGATTCCGTGGGCCGCGGCGATCGGGTAAAACACCGGCACGGTGAGCATGATCATGGACAGGCTTTCGAGAATACATCCCAGCAGCAGATAGATCACCAGGATGACGAGGATCAGGCTGAGGCGGCTGTCGCCAAAAAGGCCGATGAAGGTCTGGATGTCCTGCGTCATGCCAGACATGTTGACATAGTTGGTGAATGTCAGCGCGCCGAACAGGATGAAGAACATCATCGCCGATGTCTTCATCGTGTCGAAGAGCACCTCGAAAAGCCCCTTCAGGCTGAACTTGCCAAGCATGATCGTGAGCAGCAAGGCGCCGCCGGCGCCCATGCCTGCGCTTTCGGTCGGGGTGAAGACGCCGAGATAGATCCCGCCCATGACAAAGGCGAAGAGGAACAGCGCGCCTGCCGACCCTTTCAGGGCCCTTATCCTGTCGATCAGCGGCAGCTTGTCCTCGGTCGGCAGATCGCCCTTGAACCAGATGAGCGATATGCGGACAGCGATTGCGTAGCCGATGACGCCGACGAGACCGGGGATGATGCCGGCGAGGAAGAGCTTGCCGATATCCTGCTGGGTCATGATGCCGTAAAACACCAGGATGACGGAGGGCGGAATGAGGATGCCGAGGGTTCCGCCGGCGGCAATCGATGCCAGGGCGAGATGGTCCGGGTATCCGAAGCGGCGCATGGAGGGCAGCGAAATCCGTGCCATTGTCGCGGCTGTCGCCATTGACGAGCCGCAAACGGAAGAGAAGGCGCCACAGGCAAGCACGGTCGCCGTTGCCAGCCCGCCCCTGCGGTGTCTGAGCCAGGCATAGGCCGCGTTGTAGAGTTCCGCCGCAATGCCCGACTGGACAACGAAATAGCCCATGACCAGGAACAACGGCAGCACCGACAGGGAGTAATCCCTGCCATAGTCAAAGAAGACGGTGCCCAGCAGGGACATTGCCGGGCTTATGCCGATGATGGATGCCACACCCAGCAAGCCGGTAATCGTCATCGCAAAGGCGATGGGAAGGCCGGAGAAAAGCAAGGCAAGCAAAACGGCTATGCCAACAGGCCAATGCTGCATGGATTTACCCTTTGCTCGCGCGCTGTAACGGCGGCCCAAACGAAACGGCAAGCGCAGCGATTGCGCTGATGAAGGTGCAGGCGGAGCAGAAATAGGCGACCGGAGAAATCGGGATGCGGAGGGTCGTCGACACGTCGCCGTAGGCGCCGATCTGGCCGGCATGAACAAAGAGCTGCCATCCGATCATGCCCAGAATAACGGTACTGATAACCCCGACGGCAAGGATCCGCCACCGTTCGAGCCATAGCGGCATGCGAGCGGTGACCAGATCGACGGTGACGTGTTCCTTTTCCAGCGTCACCGCCGGCAGACCCATGAAGATCACCGAAACCAGTAGCAATTCGGTCAGTTCCCCTGCCCCTGCCAAGGGGCTGTTGAAGACATAGCGGCCAATGACATCGACAATCGTCATGGCCATCATCACCAGCAGCATCATGCCGCCGAGGAAAACGATGCCCCTTCGCACCCACTTCAGGCCGCTGCCGTTGCGGGGAGACAATGCTGAAGAAGAGGTCTTTGCGCCGGTATCGGTGTGCAGCTTCATTTTGAAGCTGCTTCCAGTTCCGACATGAACAGGGCATGCGCAGCCTTGCCGTCAATGCCTGACTTGGTCACCTCGGCAATCTGTGCATCGACTGCCGGCTGCAGGGCTTCACGCCAGGCCGCGAGCTGCTCGTCCGTGGCAGCTGACACCGCGATCTTGTCCTTCATGGCCTCCAGCCCCATGGCATCGGCGCGGTCCCACATCTGGCCTGCCAGACGGGCCAGTGCCTCGCCGGTGACGCTGTCGATTTCGCCCTGCTGCCTGGGTGTCAGGCTTTCCCACTTGGCCTTGTTCATGACGATGAAAAAGGAGGTGTTGTAAAGTCCGCCGGGGATTGTGATGGCTTCGCTGAGCTCAGGTATCAGCTTGAATGCATTGACGGATTCGAAGGGAAAGAGAATGCCGTCGGCCACGCCCTGGCTCAGGAGCTCGTAGGCCTTGGAGGACGGTCCCTCGACCGGGACAGCGCCGAGAATGGTGGCAACCTTGTGCACGAACCCGCCGCCGACGCGAAGCTTCTGCCCCTTGAGCACATCGGGGGAAGCAACATCGCCCTTCTTCAGGAAGATCTCGCCCGGGCCATGGGTGAAGACGGCCAGAACCTTGACGTTGTCATACTCACCGGCGTTCTTGAGCATCTTCTCGTAGGTGTTCCAGTAAGCCACCGAAATGGCTTCGGCACTGTCACCGAGAAACGGCAGTTCGGCGAGATTTGTGGTCTTGAAACGACCGGCGTTGTAGCCCTGAACCCCGAAGGTGATGTCGGCGACACCATTGGCGGCAATGTCAAACTGTGCCGGTGGCGGTCCCAGTGGCGCCGGCAGAATGATTGTCGTCACTTCCCCGCCGGTCGCTTCGGTGATGTTCTCGGCCATCTTGACGATGACTTCGGAAAACAGCGGATGGGTGGGCGGAAGCCAGTTGGAAATGGTCAGTTTTGTCTCGGCAAAGGCACTTGAGGCAAAGCCTATGGCCGCCATGGCGGTGAGGGTAAGCAGTGCTTTTTTCATTGTCGTCCCTTTCTGAAGCCTTCACGATACGGGCCCCGGCGTTGGGAGGCCTCGTTGTGCAATGGTGCGCGGAGACCGGCACCTGGTGAAAATCTCCTCCAACCGGACCGGCCCATTGGCCACAGCCATGCGTGTCGATCCTTGAATGGCCATTCAAGATGTGTGCCAGTTTCGTTATGCGGGTTCGGGACGGCGGAAATGCGCCTGCTATTTCAGGCCGAGCGCAATGAATGGGAACCACATTCCTTATCACGGCGCGCGAAACCCGAAACCGGTCCCGGTCGGGCCTCTCCACGATGATGCACAATTAGCGATCAAATGAACCACGCCGACTTCTTTTAAGCGTAAAATATCATCACACGCAGTTTCCGGCGCGCCGCGCTCGCAGCGCCCGGGAGCCGGTGGGTGGTCACTAAAATGGTGTAGCCTTCATGCGGGACCTCATTGCCCCGCATGGAATAGATACCCCGGATTGGCCTCGGGAAACCTACCGGTCCCCTACCCCTTGAACCGCCAGTCACCATCTCCAAGCCGCGGACCGGCCTTTTTGAGCGCCAGTTCGCTGCGGGAAAAGCGGATCGGGCTGCGCAGGGCGGGTATGCCTTCGGGCTTGATCACCATTTCGCGGGCGACGGCTTGCGGGTCATTCAGGGCCTCGGCCACGGTGTTGATCGGCCCGCCGGGGACACCGGCGGCTTCCAGCGCGGCAATCAGTGTTGCCTTGTCACGGGTTGAGGTCACGGCCGTGATGAGGACGCGAAGGGCTTCGCGGTTGTTCACCCTTGCCGCGTTGGTGGCGTAGTCGGGGTCATCGGCAAGTGGGTCAAGCCCAAGAACGCCGCACAGCGCACGGAACTGCCGGTCATTGCCGCAGGCGATGATCAGGTGGCCATCGGCGGTCGGGAACACCTCGTAGGGAACGATAGAGGGATGGGCGTTGCCCAGACGCCGCGGCACTTTTCCGCCGATCAGATAGTTGCTCGCCTGGTTGGCGAGGACGCCCAAGCCACAGTCAAACAGCGACATGTCGATGTGCTGGCCAAGCCCGGACCGGCTGCGCTCGGCCAGGGCCGCCTGGATGGCGATGACGGTGTAGAGCCCGGTGAAGATGTCGATCCAGGCAACGCCGATCTTCTGCGGGGCGCCGTCGGGATCGCCGGTCAGATCCATGATGCCGCTCATGCCCTGGATCAGGAAATCATACCCCGGCTGCGCCGCACGCGGGCCATCCTGGCCGAAACCGGTGATCGA
>Ga0209345_10004790_pt1 | contig 12894 bp, 7 predicted proteins | sample Cruoilmetagenom7_FD_187294 | JGI IMG/M metagenome (GOLD analysis project Ga0209345, IMG submission 187294) | Oil polluted marine microbial communities from Coal Oil Point, Santa Barbara, California, USA - Sample 7 (SPAdes) (version 2) | ecosystem: Environmental > Aquatic > Marine > Oil seeps ...
CAATAACAATCGTGTCGTTTCCTTTTGCATCATCTATTGCTGTCACAATGATGTCTTTAATTTTATTAGCTCTTTGGGTTTGTTCTTCAACAGGCTGTTTAATTGTATCTTGCAAAACTTTCTCTTTGGTTATAAATGTTTTTGGATTTTAACACTTAAAGTTTAAGTGTCTTCATTTTGAATCTAATTTTGTCACTATTATCACCATAATTTGTTTAAATTAAACGGATAATAGTCAAACTTTACATCTGTTGTCATTATTTTGGCATTGCAGCTTCATATACAAATCTTCAGATAAATGCTATAATTGTATTATAGAATGAGGTTTTAATATGTTTAGCAATCAATCAGATTCATATAAATCGTTCAAAAAAGACTATCGGGTCACTCAGTTTTCTATTGCAAGAAAATTAGCTATTTTTGCGGCTTCTTTGTACATGCTTTTCGCTATTTTAGATAGTATATTAGCTCCTTCATTTGTTCGCCAAATCATCCAAATTAGAGCAGTTTTTATATTGGTTATTTTTTCAATAATTGGGTTAACTTATGTAAAGTTTTTCAAACAGCATTGGCAAAAACTTTACAGCTTATTAGTTATCATTGCTGGGATCGGAATTATTGTCATGTCTAGTTACCTCAAGACAAACATTAGAACTTTATACCTGCAAGAACTGTTACTCATAATCTTTTACGGATACGGCATGAATCGCTTGATGCTATTACCTGCAACAATAGCAGGATTAAGTATCACTACTATATTTACAATTAGTATTTTCAATACACCGGGTATTGAGCAAATGGAGATTGTTACCAGTATCTTTTTACAAATTGCTGCGAATATTTTTGGTATCCTTAGTGTGGCATATAACCAAAGATTGCATTTTCTAAAATATAAATTAAACCAAAACAACATAAAGCATACTGAAAACATGGCTGAATTAAATAAAAAGTTATTATCACTTAATAAAAGACTCAACAATCTTGCTTCCACTGACGGATTAACTGGTATTGCCAATCGAAGGTATTTCGATAAATATTTGGATAGATTTGTTCGTATTTCTCAACATGACAAAAAACCTCTTTCTTTGATTATGTTAGATATTGATTACTTCAAACTTTATAACGACTATTATGGTCATGTAAAAGGCGATGATTGTTTAAAAATAATCGCTCAAATATTGCAGAGTTCTATCAAGGAAGACCAGGGAATTGTCGCACGGTTTGGTGGTGAAGAGTTCACAGTACTCTTACCTAACACCGATTTTAAAAAAGCTGTGATTATTGTTGAACAAATCATAGCTGACTTAAAAGATAAAGAGATCGAAAACCACGACTCAACTATTTCTCCTTATGTGACCGCTAGTTATGGTATTGTCACCGCCTGTATCGAATACCAATCTCTTACCGCTAAGAAATTGGTAACCTATGCAGATACTTGCTTATATGAAGCTAAAGAACACGGTAGGAATAAATATATAGCAATTTCGATTTAAACCAAATGTTTATGAGTCCGTTACGATTCCCAACTTTCAAATCTAAGGTGTCTGACTGACGAACCTTCATTTTTAATTTCATGAAGCGCATCAATTCCGATTTTAATATGATCATCAACATAATTCGCAGAGACATTATTGTCACTTTTTTCAGTTTTAACACCTTCAGGAATCATTGGTTGATCAGTAACTAATAATAATGCTCCAACTGGTACTTCATTGGCAAAACCAGTTGAAAAAATAGTGGCAGTTTCCATATCGATTGCCATAGCGCGACATTTTCTTAAGTATTCTTTAAAGTCTTCATCGTGCTCCCAAACTCGGCGATTTGTAGTGAAAACTGTTCCAGTCCAGTAATCTTTATCGTAATTTGCAATGGTAGAAGATACCGCTCTTTGTAATTTAAATGATGGCAATGCAGGAACTTCCGGAGGCATATAATCATTGGATGTTCCTTCTCCACGAATCCCTGCAATCGGCAAGATTAAATCACCAATATTGTTCTTCTTTTTTAATCCACCACATTTGCCTAGAAACAATACAGCCTTAGGTTTTATAGCACTGAGTAAATCCATAACAGTAGCTGCATTAGCCGAACCCATGCCAAAGTTGATGATGGTTACACCATTATGTGTTGCACTACTCATTGGGCGTTTTTTACCTTTAACTTTTGCGCCAGTTTGTTCAGCAAATCGGTAAACGTAATCTGAAAAATTGGTTAGAAGGATATATTTTCCAAAATCTTCTAATTCAACACCAGTGTATCGGGGCAACCAATTTGAGACAATTTCTTTTTTTGTTATCATTATTTTTCTCCTTATTGAAATTGGAGAAGTAGTTTACCCGTTTATGTCATTATTAGCAATAAACAAAAACCTAAGTTAAAGTCGTAATTCCTGTTCTAGTTGCTCTAGTAATATTTGATTTTCAGATTTCCAAGCTTCATGAAAGACTAGTTTAGCTTGATTAAGTAAATTTAGGGCTTCAATTTTTCGTCCTAATTTATTTAATGCTAGAGCTTTTAACTCTAGATAAGGGTTAGCATCGGGCTTGTATTGTTCTATGTTTAAGAGAATCTCTAAAGAATTTTTTGCATCTATATCTAAATACATTTCTGCCAACTGGTTTTGAGCATCAACTAAAATCTTAATGTCATTGTTAGTTTTCGCCCTTCCTGATATATCACTGATTAACGCAGCTGCTTCTTCAGTATTTCCCATTTGTTTATAAAAACGTGCCAAATATAAATCCATATAAACTTGATACCTTTCAAAACCCAAATCTTTTATTAGCTGGGTGCGTTTATCCCATTCTTGCTTAAAGCCTAGCGTATCTTTTTTTGCCAATCTTAATTCAAACTCTAAAAAAGCATTATCTAATTGCATACCATAATTTTTAGTTTTTATAGACAGAACTAACTGTTTATCTATTTGAATTTTTGCTTCTTCAAATTTGAAAACATTTAACAACAAGACAGCATCATAATGTAAATAATTAAGGTATAAAGAATCCAAATTCAACTCTTTGGCTATTTTACCCAAACGATTATTTATTTTTTCAGCCTCAGAAAAGTGCCCAGCTTGTATTAAAAATGCAGCTAAAGTTCCTAAACCTTGAGCCACTTGGCTTTTATCATTGTTCAATTCCATTATTTCTAAAGCTTGCTTTTTTAATTCTATTCCTCTCTCCCACTCATTGCTGACTAATAGCATTTTTGACATTTCATCCAATGCTAAAATTTGATACTCCAAATTGCCTGCTAATTTTGCATAGCTTAATGTTTTATTGAAATAATCGTACACGTCTCCTTCATTTGATTGGTGTGCTAATATAAGACCTTGCCCATAATAACTTTGAGCATACAAATGTGGATTAAAATTCTCATCAATATTCATAATGGCTTGTTGAAAAAACTTCATGCCATTTTGCAAATCACTTTGGGCCAAATATGCCTGAGCAATTTGTAGTTTGATCTTAGATTTTTTAACTTTGCTGATTGACAAATGTTCAGCTTGATATTTCTTCAAGCTATCAATTAACAATTCATAGTCATGCTTAATGTAATAAATTTTGGCTAAAGCTAGCTCTATTTCTGTACCGACATTCTGGTAGGCTTTAGTCGATTTCAATGTATAAAGCTGTGATAAACCTTCATTATACGCTTTTTCAAGAATATTGATTTTTGCAAGCTCAAATCTGGCTTGATAATGTTTTTCCTCCTGCTTTAAAACTTGTTTTAATAATTCTTTTGCTTTACTCAAATTACCTAATTTTTTGTGCCCTAATGCTTCAATGTAACTAAGAGTAATTGATGTATCCCCAGCCTGTTGATTATTTTCGTTTGTTCGTTTATTTTGATAGCTTGAAATAAACTCAATCTGATTTTCTAACAAATCATTAAGGTTACGAGCCCTAAGAGTGGTTTGGTTTAGTACTTTTGAACCTTGTGATAGGTTGATGACAGCTTCATATATATCACCATTTTTTAACACTTGGGATTTCAATACAATCAGATCCTTATCTAACTGCCAATATTTTTCAATGGCTTCTCTGTTACCTAGATTGGTTTGATCAAAAACTATCTTACCTTCCGAATCAGAACTATTAAATGTAGATCGCATCATTTCACCCAAACCAACTTGTTGAATTTCACTCACGTCTAAATCTGTAAATTTAGTTGGCAATACTAAAACATGCTTCGTGTCTCTAAGATTAACAATTTCAGATGTTATTCGATTGGGATGAGTTATATATAACCAAGCTAATAAAACAATAACAACCCCGAATAATAGAGTAATAAACACCCATGGTTTATTATTTTTAGTTTCTTCTTGCCTCTCTTTTGACAAAGGGTATTGATTGGTAACTTTTCCTTCAAAACTCAAACCATGCCCAAAACGGGTCACTATAATTTGAGGTTTTGATGGGTTCTCTTCTATGTAACTTCTGAGAGTAGAAATAAATTTATTGATTGTATTTTCAGTAACAATTCTACCCCAAACCTCTTGCATCAAAGTTTCTTTTGAAAGAATTTGCTTAGGGTGGACGATGAAATAATTAAATAATTTCATCTGTATTTTAGTTAATTTGTATTCTTTTTTATCTTTAATAACAATGCCTGTAGCATCATCATATGACAAATCATTTATTCGGAATAGCATGTAAAATTTATATTTTTAGTAACTGGGGTGAATATAAATAATTTTAGCCTAACACCTATAATTTATCTAGTTATTCTAGAAGTTCACTAATAATTCACTACAATATCTTACAAGCAAAATCTTAATTCTCTAAAATCATATATTGAGTTTATTGAATCGATAGTAACAGGGTTTGTTTATTAATTCTGAATGTAACTGGGTTAAAAATATGATAATTATGCCAAACCCAAACTATAAACATGGATAACGTCAACCGATTTTCCTTAAATGGTTTAAAGAGGTAAAATTTCACGGCTCACTACTCGAAATACTTTTGTAGTCAAAAGAACTTGCCATGTTAGAACAATTGCCAAAATCAAATACAAACCACGTCACACGGTTCGAGTGACAAAAAGAGTAACGGTTAATCGTAAAGCCAATCTTCTGAGTAAAACCACAGCCGTAAAAACAAAACGAACTGCGAATCACAAAAATGGTAAAAATTTGCCCGAAAGAAAATGACTGCTTTTGGGTAGTTGATTACACAACTACCCAAATTTTTCAACAATCAATCTTCAAAACCATTAACAAAAATTATTTCATCCTGCTCACCAATGGTAATTTGCATGACTTGTGGAGCACTGGTATTTTCCCCACCATTGCTTGTATCACCACTATCCATTGCAGTAATTGAGACTTCTGCCACACCTGATGTATTGGCTGTAACAGTAAAACTCATTTCTAAAGTAGCAGTATCAATAGTCGGCTCTAGAACAAATGTCAAGTCTCCTGATTGTATGACTGTGTTAACATCAAAACTGATTGTTTGACTTGATTCGTTGGCAGGTCCAGCTGACACTTGTGACACCCAATTGGGCAAACTTACAATAATATTTGAAGCACTTTGATCCATTGTGTAATCAGCACCTTTGGTAAATGATGGCGCGTCATTAACTGGAGTTATTGAATAACCTACAAAGGCTTTGCCTGATTTCAGGTCTAAAACACCATCTGTTGTGCCATCATCTAATGCTTCATATTGGAAAAAAGCCACTCCATTAAAGTCTTGTTCTAATGTAAATTGTAAATCTGACTGAACAATACCAACTGTCCCACCTGTTTCTTGTGATGTATCAGCTAGGCTAAGTATTTGGATTGCTTCATTGGTTCCAGCTGAGTCATTAGCAAACATTTCACTGACAATATCAATCAATGGTAGTGTTTCATCTTCTAAAAAAGTTCCTTGCGGATCGTCTTGCAGTTGAGGTTTGTCATTTTTTTCAGCAACATTGATAGTGATGGTTGTGCTATCTGTTAATGTTCCATCACTTACCGTGTAATCAAAGGTAGCCACTCCGCACGTATCAGCTGGTGAACGGTAATAGAAACGTCCATCTGAATAAATAAACAAATCCCCACCAATTCCATTAACGGGTTGAAAACCAGTATTTGTGACATGTAATAAATTACCATCAGCATCTGTGTCATTGGAAATAACCGTGGTAAATGGAGATCCTGAAACATGCAATATTTCATCTTCTATAGCATCATAGCTTAATGGGTTTGCAACCGGTGGGCTATTAGAAGTATCTACTGAGATTGTAAAGGAATGTACTTCTGACACACCACCTTCATCATCAGATAAAGTTACTTCTATGTCTATTGTTCCTGTTGATCCTGGTTGTGTTTTAAAAGTAAGGTCACCCAGCTGATTTATTTGTGGAATATTAATAAAACTGAGTCCTCCTGTGGTATTGGTTGGCGTTAAAGCAAAGTTCAATACTTGTCCTGTTTCGCCATGCCCTGGAGAAATTCCATATGCCCAACGATCTACTAATACTAAGGATGATGTTGTTGCAATGTTTATATTTCCTCTATCAGAAAAATATGGGATATCATTGATATAGTTTACCGTTATTTCAACAGTTGCCTGATGAAGGCCATTATCATCTTGTACAGTATATATTGCTGTGCCTACACCGTGTTCTCCAGCAAAAGAAGTATATCTAATACTACCATCTGAACGAATAATAACTGTTTTTTGGTTTAATGTATCTGAGTCTAGGACTATAGAGTTAGTAACAACAACAGCCAAACCTACAACATTATCATTGACAATAACACCATCATCATTTGTACCATTAACCGCTCCTGTTATATCTTTTGCATCAAGTGTTTCGCCCTCATCAATAATGTAGAAATCATTAATCGCAATAGGCGAAGTGACATCTATTTCAACAGTTGCTGTACTGATAACACCACCATCATCAACAGAATATTCAAAACTATCAACACCTGTTTGAATACCATTTGGAACATAAGTAAAGCTGCCGTCTGCCAATAATACCACCGCCCCACCAAGAGGGGATGCACTAAAACTGCCTGTTGTTAATAATACTGGATTATTAACATCATTGACCAGAATGCCTGTAGCACCAGGTTCATTGAGCGTTTGGTCATATCTTAAGTTATAGGTATCATCAACTGCTGCTATAGATTCTTGCTCAACTTCAATGGTTATTGTGGCATGGTTATAACCATTACCTCCTAATACGTAATTACTGTACTCAATTGTTGCAATGCCACTGACACCAGCTGGTGGTGTATAGGTAAACAAACCATCTAAATCATCTTCAAATGTTCCACCAATCCCACCTACTTTAATAAGACCAAAATAGGGACCTCCAAAGGTTATACCAACCGTATAAATAATACTACTGGCACCTGCTTTGTCATTCGCTAATGCACCATCATCATTGGTATCAGCAGTCACTGTTCCCAACTCATCTGTTATGGTCAGAACGGTGTTAAAAGGTGTTAGATAATAGTCATCAATGGCATCAGGTGCTGGCAATAGGGTTAAATCAATTTTTGCAGTTTGGGTGCGGCTATCTGTTCCATCTGTCACATCATAAGTAAAACTGAGTTCATCCTCTAAATCATGACCCGTAAAACTAAAAGTACCATCCGCAAACAATTCTAAACTACCATTGCCCAAAGCTTGAACACCTGTATTGGTTAAAGTCAAAGCATCATCATCCAAATCTACATCATTAGCTAATAATCCATTGTCTGAATTAACCGTATAGGTTGTTGTACCTGTTGCATCTGTGGTTGTTAATGCAATATTCAAGTCAAGATGATAATAATCTTCTAGTAATTTTGGTGGAAAATTGTTGGTGGGATCTGTAGCCAGTTCAACTGATCCAATATCACAAACATCACCTGCTCCATTGCTGTTTGATGCTACATCCTTGATTCTAAGACCAGTAGCTATATTGTTATAATCTCTTTGGTCTCGTATTTCACTGGGGCAACTGCCTTTATCAATGACAATACTGGGGGCACCTTGTGGCATATGAACAGCTGCAAATCCACCATGTACATCCGACAAAGCTTGCAAATTCGGATCGACTATTCCAACAACTGCATTGCCCACATAACTATTTTGTGCATTGGGTAAACCAGCAGAAACATAAGGACTTTCGGTATTGCCAATTATATTAAATGATTTTTCTATAAGTTGATCAATTCGCATAAGTAAAACAAAATCTAACGCATCAACATTTAAATTAGCAACCTTTGTACCAGAAATGATGCTATTGAAAATCGATGTATGTCCTAATCCATTGAAAGATATACCATTATATGGGGTTTCAATATTTACAGCGACACCCACTTCTAAATTAACAATATCTTGGTTTCTATCACCAACTGTATTATTGTGTATTGTAGTATGGGATAAGTTTAAGTCTCCATCAAAAAAACCAGCTGTACTTCCACCAGCACTAATCGCAGCACCTTGCCAAGCCGAATAATTCCCACTAAATGTTGATCGTGTAATATCAACAACCCCACAAACTCCCCCTCCGCAAGTTTCACCTTGTACATATAAGGCTCCACCATAACCATTTTGTACATTTTCAAGGACACTAACAGGTACATTATCAATAATGACATCAACAAAATTGTAGTTTAGCCCATCAGCCTTATTGTTTTGAAAGGTCGTGTTTTTAACACTTAATTCTGATAGCTGATCTAATTGTACATACATGCCACCACCCCAACCAGGTGATGGAACACCAGTATTTCCTCCAAATGCTGTATTGTTATCAAAAATGCAACTGTTTATTTTTAATTGATCACCATTCTCTAAAGAAGCATAAACAGCTCCTCCCTTTACTGCAATACTATTTGAAAACTTCATCCCTCTTAAGGTCGTGTCATTTGCAGAAATACTCAAAGCCCCACCAACTCCAGCACCACCTGCCCAACCTCCTGTTAATTCAAATCCAGAAAAAATAAAGTCCCCTCCTGAAACATTAAAAGCCTGTGTTTGATAAGCATACACTGTCAGTTTTTCATATCCAGGGCCTGTAATATTTAACCCAAGTACATTGGAAATATTCAAAGGTGCATCTAAGACAACCGTTGAAGGAAAATCCATTAGGAAATTTATCGTATTATTAGTATTAACATCTCCAGCAATACACTCGCCCACCAAATCCCCCGAAGCTGTGTGAACCCTACTGGCCTCAACTGCTTCTCGTAATGAACAAAAACCATCATCTGCTACGGTATCTGATTCAGTGTTAACTGTTATAATTTTGGCATAACTAAGACTTGTCGTAACTGAAAACAACAAGACAATTGGTATGTTTTTAAAATTCATCATATTTCATATATACGCTGTATGTAAACACATAAATATTACAAAAATTAATTAATGAAAATATGAATAAGAAGTGAATTTATGGTGAATTTATAGAGTGATCACTATGAAGAAAGTATTATGCAAAGCCCTCTTATAATTTTATGTGATTATTCACGTCTTTACTTTGATTAATGAGCTCGTCACCTGAAATTAGATCTTCAGATTTGACTAACCGATCGTACAACACAACATTAGCAGTTGCAGCTAGGTTCATACAACCTACTGTAGGGATATAAATAACCGAATCGGCTTGATCGATAATATCTTGTGAAATTGTTCCGTCTTCAGGTCCAAAAATATAGATAGCTTTATCAGGGTGCTTAAATTCGTGCAAGGGTGTAGCATTTTCAACCAACTCAACACAAACAATCTTCATGTTTTGAGAAACACCTTCTAGCAAGTTCTCAACACTTGTTAATGGGATATTTTCAACACTATTTTTGGTATCCGTTTGGAAACGCATGGCTTGCCCAAAGCGCCTGCCTGTATAAAGCACTTTATCGGCACGAAAACAACCCGCCGCACGCATAACTGCACCAACATTGGTCGGACTTTTGGGGTTTAGTAATCCTATATGGCATTCTTTAGTCATTTAAATAGCAGTCATTTATTACTTTTTTGCTGCCAATAATTCGGCCAACTTAATTACTTTGATATGTAAATCTTCGGCATTATCTGCTACCACAGTGGCATGTCCGACTTTCCGACCTTTGCGGTTTTGTTTACCATAAATGTGCCAATGAACATCTTTTTCTTTATTGGTTAAACCTACTGGTGGAACTTCTCCAATCCAGTTAATCATTGCTGAATAACCTTTACTCATTTCTGTTGAACCCAGTGGCAAACCCATTCCTGCTCTTAAGTGATTTTCAAATTGAGAAGTTACTGCCCCTTCAATGCTCCAATGACCAGAATTATGTACTCTTGGCGCCATTTCATTGATGAATAAACCGTCTTCTGTTTCAAACATTTCTACAGCTAACACGCCCACATAATTAAGTTCATTTGCGATTTTTTTAGCGTATTCAAAGGCTGTTTCACTGTGATCACTGGCTTGTGCTGGAACCAATGTAGTGGTTAATATCCCTTGTTTGTGTTTATTTTCACACAATTCATAGCACATGATTTCACCTTTAATATTTCGGGCCAAAATAACAGAAACCTCACGTTTAAAATCTACGGCTTTTTCAAGAATAAAGGAACCATTTTCAATTTCATCCCAAAGTAACTTTAAATCTGTATCGGGTGTAATTCGATGTTGACCTTTGCCATCATAGCCCATTCTTCGGGTTTTTAAAAAACCGTTATTATCACAACTTTTTGCCGCGAATAATAATTCAGAATAACTATCAACGGGGAAAAAATCCCCAACTGGCAATTCTAACTGTTTATGAAATAACACTTTTTCTTTTAATCTATCCTGGGCTATTTCCAACACATTGGGATGAGGAAATATTTGTGTATTTTTTGCTACAAAATTTGCGGCATTTACAGGTACATTTTCAAAATCATAAGTGACATAATCACATTGCTTGGCGAAATCTTCTAAGGCAATTTCATTATCATAATCTGCAACCATTAAGTCACCAACCAAACCAGCGCAGGCATCAGCTGTTGGGTCAAAAAAGACAAAACGAAAACCTAATGGATAACCATCTAACGCAAGCATCTGAGCCAGTTGACCTCCTCCTAAAATACCAATTGTCGGAAATTTATTCATTATTATTCAGCAGGGTTTGGGTTATCAAGAACCATTTGAGTTTGATTTTTTCTATAATCTGATAAAGATTTTTTGATGGCGTTATCATGGGTTGCCAAAATAGCTGCACAATACAAAGCTGCATTCTTTGCACCCGCTGTTCCAATACTCATGGTTGCCACAGGCACGCCAGCTGGCATTTGTACAATTGACAATAAAGAATCAACACCACTTAGCACACTTGATTTTATAGGAACTCCAATAACAGGCACTGGCGTTAGAGCTGCAATCATACCAGGAAGGTGTGCAGCACCACCTGCCGCTGCAATAATAATCTCATAACCTTGTGAAGCTGCTGACTGAGCAAAATCAACCATTAATTGTGGCGTGCGATGAGCTGAAACCACTTGTTGATGGAATTCAATTCCTAATTCTTTCATCAATTGTGCACAATCGGACATTGTTGCCCAATCAGATTTTGACCCCATAACTAATGCTACTTTTTTCATCGTATTTTATAGTAATTTTGAAAAACGAATTGTGTCATATTTACTCTGCATTCTCAATTTTTCGTTCAATTTTAATAGGTACTCCAGCTAAAACAGCGTTACCAGACACTTCATCTATCTCTTTTTCATCCATCAAAATATTTATATTCACACCGGCATGCTGTTTAGCAACCTTCAGCTGTATGTCATCAAACACGTGACCCCATCCATGAGGGATGCTTACTATTCCTGTTTTAATATCATCCGTAATACCCACGGGTAATACAATCTCGCCAATTATAGAGGTGACTGTTATGTTTTCACCCTCCTGTAATTCATATTGTTTCGCATCAAGTGTATTGATCAATGCCACGCATCTTTGTTTCCCCTTAACCATTCGATATGAATTGTGCATCCATGAATTATTAGTTCGCGGATCTCTTCGACCAATTAGCAACATATTAAATTCAGTGTCAATTTTTTCCGCATTTAAATTTTGAGATAATCTCGGTATATCTGCCTTAATTTCATCTGGCATGAGATGGATGTTTTTACCTGCTGTAAACAGCCTTTCTGGCATACAAGGCTCCAATACTCCTAGATCTACACCATGTTTTGATTCAATGATTTTTGCTAGATTTAAATCAGGATAGGGTCCTTTTTTCAATCTTTCATTAATCATTCCTGATTCACCCATTTTATAAATATATCTTTTCGCCACCCAAGTTTTAAATTTATTGATCAATCTGGTTGGTTGTAATCGCGACCATAACTCTACAAATATTTGCATATCACTGCGCTGATCTTTTTGAGGCGCAAATAAGGTTTCACTGTATTTGGCCGTATTTTGTACCGCTAAAGTATGAAATGCTAAATTATAATGTGGCCTTTCTAAGGCAGATGTAGGTGGCAAAATAATATTGGCATGGCGACTAGATTCATTGACGTAAAAATCTATCGCCACCATAAAATCTAAACTATATAATGCTTTGTCCATTTTGTTTCCGTTAGGCGTGCTAATCACAGGGTTACCTGAATTAGTAATGAGCATTTTTATTTGCCCATTTCCTTCAGTGAGAATTTCATCGGCCAAGGCCGAAACAGGTAATTCACCAGCGAAACTGGGAAGCCCTTTAATTCTGCTGTGCTTCTTGGCAAAAACCTTACGGTTTTTATGCTTCAAAGCAGGTGCTAATATATCAACTGCAGGTTTAGCAAACATAACACCACCTGCTCTATCAAAGTTGCCTGTGACGATATTTAAAATGTTTCCTAACCATTGAGTCATCGTGCCAAATTTTTGTGTGGACGCACCAAATCGAGGGTAGCAACAAGCACTTTTCGCCTGACAAAATGTTTC
>Ga0209345_10004791_pt1 | contig 12886 bp, 11 predicted proteins | sample Cruoilmetagenom7_FD_187294 | JGI IMG/M metagenome (GOLD analysis project Ga0209345, IMG submission 187294) | Oil polluted marine microbial communities from Coal Oil Point, Santa Barbara, California, USA - Sample 7 (SPAdes) (version 2) | ecosystem: Environmental > Aquatic > Marine > Oil seeps ...
CATATTTGTGTTTACAAATAATTTGGTGCTGTACATATCCATCTCCTAAGCGGAGATATTCCACATCTAAACTATCTTGTCACGGAGTGAATTGGCTTGTCACCAATTAAGACGGTACAAAATCCAAAGCGACACCGTTATTACAATAGCGTAGGCCGCTTGGGTTGGGGCCGTCTTTGAAGACGTGGCCTTGATGAGCGCCACAACGCTTGCAGTGATATTCCGTACGCGGCACAACCATTTTGAAATCGCGTTTGGTTTCTACATTGCCCGCAATAGGCTTCCAAAAACTTGGCCAGCCTGTACCGCTTTCGTATTTTGTGGTGCTCTCAAATAAGGGCAGTCCACAAGCGGCGCAGTTGAATGTGCCCGCGCGTTTTTCGTCGTTATGTTCGCTTGACCAAGGGCGCTCGGTACCCTCTTTGCGCATGACATGGAATTCCTCTGCCGTGAGACGAGTTTTCCATTCGGATTTTTTGATGCTTTTCCAGTCTATATTTGAGGTCATGTCACTACTTCCCTTGTTTTTCTGATTACCAGCATAGCTGATTGACGTACCAAGTACACCCGCGCCAACGACTGATGCGCCAGCCAATACAAAATTACGTCTGTTAATTTTTCTGGGGCTTATTTCTCTGGGGATTAATTTTTTGGAATTATTCATTTTTGTCTCCATGCTTGACCCAAGCATTACCAATATTCACACGCAAGTCATTTCACGGCTTATAACAAATTTGCGAGACTGGGGAGAGCGAGACCAAGAACAAGAAGCAGACCTGCTGTACGGTTAGACTTAAACAGGGAAAGGCAGAGCTTCGAATTAGTTGGGTCTAGTTTCCAAACCTGCCAAAATAAATGCAGGGCAAAGGGGATAACAAGTGAAAGTGCTGGGTTGACGGGGTAGTCGCTATAAAAAGTTGGTGACCCGTAAGCACCCACATGTGAAAAGATAAACTGAAACCCGAGTGGCAAGTTAGCCTCGTTTATCACCCCACGTGGAACATAGTCACTAGGAGGATATATACGATGCGACATCATAAATAGTGCATATCCGATAAGTATGATTGCTGCTGCATAGCAAAGACCAACGCCTAATCTTGTGCGCCCCCCAAATAATCTCGCTGTCGATTTTACGCCGATCATTGCGTCGTCCTCTACATCTTGGCAGGCGTACATTGTATCATAGCCTATTGTCCAAAATACGAGGCCTAAATAGAATAATATCAGCGGCGCCGAAATCATAGGAATGCTTGCAGTGAAGGCCACGAGAATTGCCCAATTAAAGGTAAAGCCTAGCCATGCTTGTGGCCAAAAAGTAATGCGTTTCATAAACGGGTAGGCGGCAACAAGGGCAAGGGAGCTAAGGGCTGTGATTTGCGAAAGACGCGGGAAAAAAGAAAGCACAACAAGACCGGCTAAACACTGTATAGCAAGCCATACCCAAGCTTGTTTCGTTGTAACCGTGCCTGCTGGTAAAGGGCGGAATGCGGTGCGGTCAACCTGTGCATCTAAATCTTGGTCAACAATATCATTATAAGTGCAGCCTGCACCGCGCATAGCAATCGCACCTATGGCAATAAGAAACGCAAATTTAGCTTCGTGCCAATATCCGTTCCAATATTCAGGAGCTATGGATTTAGGGTTCTCACCTAAAAATATTCTGCCCTCAAATATGCGCCCGCCTGGATATAGTTCGTAAATGGTAAGAACAGCAAATGCCAAACCGATCCAGCCCGGTAATGCCAACAACCAAAACCCGATAGGTCGGTCATAGCGCGATAGGCGCAGATAGGGGCGCAGGCCAACTGGCATGCGCTCGACCCAGCCGCCTTGGACGCTGTCTTTGATGGTTTTATCTTGGTTTGTTTTATGCATTAGGGGGTGATTAGCACAAAAATTCCGACTATGAAGTGTTTATGGGGAAGTGTTTATGAGAAAGTTTTACAAACTACCGCGCCTGTGTGTGATGGATCCATTGTCGGGGGGCGATACCATCATCCTTGGCAAGTCCCAGAGCCATTATCTGGGGCGTGTTTTACGCCGCAATGTCGGCGACCAAGTGCGGCTGTTCAACTGGAGCGACGGTGAGTGGCTGGCCGATATCACCCACATATCAAAGCAAGAAATAACTCTATCCGTAGGCGAACAAACTCGCCCTTACAAACGTCCGCCGGATATCTGGCTGTTGTTTGCACCAATAAAACACAAGCGCAATGTGTTCATTGTCGAGAAAGCGACCGAGCTGGGTGCAGAGCTTATTCACCCTGTGATGACCGCCCGCACCACGTCCAAAATCAGCATGGATAAGATGAAAGCCCATATCATAGAGGCCGCTGAGCAGAGCGAGCGCGTAGATTTACCGCAAATCCGCGACCCGCTGAAACTGGAACAAATTTTGGAAGATTGGGACGAGAACCGCACTTTGATATTTGCGGACGAATCGGGAGATGGACAGTCCGCCGCCCAAGCACTCAGCAAGATTAAAGCACCCGCCGCCATCCTCATCGGCCCAGAAGGTGGTTTCACAGAGCAAGAACGTGAACTTTTACGCGCCAAACCCTATTGCACCGCTATCAGCCTAGGCCCCAGAATCCTACGCGCAGACACCGCCGCCGCCGCAACCCTCGCATTGTGGCAAGCCGTGAGTGGGGATTGGTAAGGCCGCAAAATTAGCTGTCCTTGAATATAGTTGCATAAGCAACTATATTGGCTTATGAGATACGGAACCCAAGACAACCTCGCGAGGAAATCATGCCAAACATCCAAACAACTGCTACCCAAACAACCGCACCAGCCACATTAGGCGTCCACCATGTTGCTTATCGCTGCAAAGATGCCAAAGAGACGGTTGAGTTCTACACCAATATGCTCGGCATGGGCTTTAAATTGGCTATCGCCGAAGACGAAGTTCCGTCCACGGGCGCGCCTGATCCATATATGCATATTTTCCTCGACGCGGGAGGTGATAATGTCTTGGCGTTTTTTGAAATTCCCAACAGCCCGAAAATGGGCCGTGACCGCAACACGCCTCGCTGGGTGCAGCATATTGCCTTTCGGGTTGAAAATATGGACGCACTGATGTCTGCCAAAGCCCATTTGGAAGCAAATGGTATCAATGTGTTAGGGCCGACCAATCACGGCATATTCAAATCCATCTATTTCTTTGACCCAAACGGTCACCGCCTTGAGCTGGCCGCCGATATTGGCACGCCTGCACAATTGGCCGAGCTAAAAGACGTAGCACCCGACATGCTCGACGAATGGGCGCGCACTAAAAAAGCCCCACGTCATGCCGCATGGCTGCACGAAGGTGCGGACGATTAAACCATGGGGTAATCCGCAAGACTTGACAATCATAGGCGTGCCTTGCATTGGGTGCACCACAACTAAAAGGAATACACATGAAACTCGCATCAATTAAGCACGGTCGTGACGGCCATTTGGTTATTGTTAGCCGCGATCTTAAAACCGCTGTGGACGCAGGTGAAATTGCTGAAACCATGCAAGAAGCCCTTGATAATTGGGAGACGGTTGCACCCCTCCTGCAAGCCCAATATGACCGCTTGAACAAAGGTAAAGGCGACTATTTCACATTTGTCCCCGAAGTGTGCGCAGCTCCTCTACCCCGCGCCTTTCAATGGCTCGACGGGTCGGCCTATATCAATCATGTGGAATTGGTGCGCAAAGCCAGAAACGCCGAAGTACCTGAGAGCTTTTATTCTGACCCGCTGATGTATCAAGGTGCGTCCGATACCTTTATCGGGCCGATGGACCCTATTGTTGCGGTATCCGAAGACCACGGCATTGATTTCGAAGCCGAAGTGGTTGTCATCACCGATGATGTGCCCATGAATGTGTCCCAAGCCAAAGCCAAAGACCATATCAAGCTCATTATGTTAGTGGACGATGTGTCTCTGCGCGGTCTTATCCCGAACGAGCTGCGCAAAGGGTTTGGCTTTGTCCACGGTAAAGCCTCCAGCGCATTTTCACCCGTTGCCGTTACCCCTGACGAACTGGGTAAAGCGTGGCGCGGTTCCAAAGTACATTTGCCTTTGCTTGTTGAATACAACGAAAAACCGTTCGGCAAAACCAATGCCGGTAAGGATATGACGTTTAACTTTGCCAAGCTGGTTGCCCACGGCGCGGCAACCCGCAAATTATGCGCGGGTACGATTATTGGATCCGGTACTGTTTCCAACCAGGGCAAAGACGGTGGCCCCGGGCGCAAGGTAGAAGATGGCGGATTGGGTTATTCCTGTATCGCTGAAATCCGCATGATCGAAACCATCAAAAAAGGTAAACCTTCAACAAGTTTCATGAAATTCGGTGACCGCGTTTCCATAGAAATGAACGACAAAGAAGGCAATTCCATTTTCGGCAAAATCGATCATTTTGTGGAAAAGCATAAGAAGTCCCAAAACAAAAAATCAAAAAAGAAAAAATAAGAGAGCCGTTATTCGTCGACTTGCCTTTCGATACGGCTAGAACGCATACCCAGACGTAATTTGCGTGGCTTTGGAGCGATGTACAAATCACTATTGGCGAAATCAAACGTAAAGTCCCGCCCGTCAAACAAATCGATCCCTGTAATTACCAATGGGTACGCTCCAAATTTATTGACGGGGAAGTTTTCAAAATTCATCACGATAAATTCGTGCTGCTTAAGCTTAATCCCGCCAATATGAGTTTGCGCTAATCTAACACGCATACGAGGTTTAAACTCATCAATGGACCCTTGAATGACCCACTCTTCGCGCAAACGTCTGCGTTCTTTTGCAATAGAAGTCCCTTGGACACTCATCCAGTTAATAGCAGAAAAATTGGAACCCGTATCCAATAAAGTGGGAATGTGTAAATTTCCAAGTTGAGTGTAAGTAAACAGAAGTCCGAATTTTTCTACAGGGTAAGGATTGTCTTCCAATCTTATTTTTTTCCACCGGCTATATTTCGATTTAGAAAACCTAGAGCGTTTACTAATTTTCACGGTCGAGGTTTTATGTGAGAAAGCAAATATTAAGTTTTTAAAAACATCCATACCCAGAATACCGTCAAGACCCTCTGCCTGGGCTTTATCCCAGTCTTTAAGAATGATAATATTGTGGTCGTAAAAAACCTGACGTCCAAAAGATAATGTCTTCACATCACTCGTCGGCCTATAGCCCGAATTGGTCATGCCGTTAATATATTTCTCGGCATTATTCGTCTCAAGTCCAAGGCGCAAACGGGTATTGTTAAAAATACTTGAGCGGGAAGCAGCCGTATCAACCATGAATTTCAGCGGCGCACTGTCATTAATTTGGACTTCAATAGTGTATTGACCTTGGGTCATGCGTTCAAACGGAACCGTTTGGCTCGGAGACGTGGTGTTTGCAAAAGCAGGAAACGAAAAAGCAATAAAAAAGCAAGCAAGTAAGCTGAGAGATATTTCTCCAACCAGTTGTCTTATAGACTTAATTCGCAACAATGCGGCCATGCAGTTTCCCTTTCGCGGACGATTCTAGCATAAATGCACACACATGACCAGAGCCTCAGACTAAAGTTTTAGTAACATTGTCATATCAGTATCGTTTCCACGCCGAGAAAAAAAATGCGTTCTCTTTGACGATATTCCGGCCTGCGACCGTCTTATATAAACCGATCTGGTAAGAGGTTTTTGGATTGTGATTATAGACGACGGAGCCTTGCAATTTCAGACGCGTATTAGGGCGAGAAAATTCAAACTGCTCTTCGCTTCCCGTATAAAACCCTTGCGCCAATATTTGAAATTTCTTACTTGCCTGCCACCCTATTGTGGCATCGACGCGCCGTTCATCCGGCTGTATTCCCGGTCGGTAACGATAAGCCGCCTGTATATCTACAAAACCGTCCTTTTTGGCAAATTTAAAGCTTCGTCCTACTAAAAACCTGCCTTCATAATTTGTTGAACCCGCCCCCAAATCCGCATCAGATATTGTCTCGCCTGAGCCGGCAAATAATACGCCGGCTTGAGCCGAGGCCACCCATTTACCGTTCTGCCAAAACACACGCCGCAAGCCCGCATAGCTTTCCCCAATACCGGAGAAGTTCACAACATCTACGCCTGCAGTAAATTGAATGTCTTGGTAGCTGGACTGTAAGACCACTGTGGTTTTATCCGTAAGACCATGTTCCCAATAAATTGCCCCTTCGGATTTATTGAAAGATACTTGTTGAGTTAAATTTCCGTCGTCATCATAGCCAGTGCGCGCATTGTCGAATAATGTAGTTGAGATAACCTGACCTTCACCTGCATCCGTAGGCCATGCCCCCGCATAGGCAAATGTTGACACTGAAAAACTGGTCAACCCAGCCATGCATAGGCTGTAAATTTTCATAAATAGCGCCGCATCCCTAAAGCGTATTTTCTCATCCCACATCCTTATTTAACCTTTGCTTTGCGCCTTCGTCAAATGATATAAGAAAAGCAAGGAGCATCATGACCAAGAAACAAGACACCAAGGCACAATTTAAAAATATCGCTTTCATCTGCGCCAATAAAAGCAAAGCCAAACGGGCGACGGCTAAACTTGTTGCAAAATACGGTAACTGCGATGCAGGGCAGGCAGATGTTATTGTTGCGCTGGGCGGCGACGGGTTTATGCTTGATACGCTGCGCAAACATATTGCATTGATCAGACGCGGCCTGCCCGTATACGGCATGAACCAAGGTACGGTTGGCTTCTTGATGAATAATTTTGCCGAAGACGATTTACAAGAGCGCCTCGCAAAATCCCACGCCGCAAAAATTCAACCCCTTAAAATGACGGCACAGACGCCCGGCGGTACAGTTGAAGCTTTGGCAATTAACGAAATTTCCCTACTGCGCCAAACTTCTCAGGCCGCCCATATCCGCATTTCCATAGACGGCGAAGAACGTATGAAACGGTTGATGGCAGACGGGATTCTTATCTCTACACCTGCGGGTTCAACCGCATATAATTTGTCCGCACACGGGCCGGTTATCCCACTGGGATCTGATGTTCTCGCGCTCACACCGATCAGCGCATTTCGGCCAAGGCGTTGGCGCGGGGCACTCCTTAAGAACACCGCTAAGGTAAAATTTGAAATCTTAAATCCTGAAAAACGCCCTGTAAGTGCCGTTGCAGACAGTACAGAATTTCGCAATGTCACAACTGTCGAAGTTGAGCAAGCTCACGACATTACATTCAACCTTCTGTTCGATGAAGGCCATGAGCTGGACGAAAAAATCCTGCGCGAACAATTCTCGGTTTAATCTTTTTAGACTTCTGACTTTTTAGAAAGGCGCATTTTGCCAACAAACAAAATGCCAAACCCAACAATCCACGACAGCCATTTTTCCGCTAAATCAGCCGTAGCTCCAGGCATGCCAGACGCAAAAACGGCAATAGCAAAGCCGCTGAAAATAGCGAGGAATACGTACAAGCCTGAGACCCGCCAGCCAAAACACCGTGATAAAACCGTGGGCCCAAATGCAGCCCCAAGCGCAACCCATGAGAACAACACTCTGTCAAAAATACTGTCCGGCATCGACAACGTCAAAATCACAGACAATACGGCAACGGCAATCATGGCAAGCCGTCCGGCTAATAACTCTTTCCCCGGCATAAGTTTCGCCGCACCAAGGTCGTGCGAAACTGCAGAAGCAGCCGCCAGTAATAAACTATCAACGGTCGACATGACTGCGGACAATATCGCGGCAAGAACAATCCCCGCTAAAATCGGCGGCAAATAAGCCTCGGCAGTTGCAAAGAAAATTTGCTCAGAAGGTGTCTCTGGTAGCAAAGCCCGCGCTGCCAATGCCAAAAACGTCACGCCAATATAAATCAATGTGCCCCAGCCAATCGTAATCGCTGCGCCGAGCAATCTTGCCTTGCGGTCTTTAACCGCCATGATCCGGTTTAAGAGTTGCGGTTGTCCTGCCGCGCCGAGCCCTGTGCCGAGCAAACCAAGCGCCCCACCAATAGCTGCCAACCCAATAGCCCCACCAGACATCTTGAAATAGGCAGGTGCTTCATTGGCATGCAAAGTTTCCATGATCGGCCCGATACCACCCGCCGCAGCTATGGTGACGATAGGCACGAGTATACACGCGCCTACCATGACCAATGCTTGCAAAGTATCGGTAATACTGGCGGCCCAAAATCCGCCCATCAGGCAATAAGCCACAATAATCACTGCGCCCAAAATCACGCTTTCCACAAGACCAAGTCCGAAAGTAGAGGAAAATGCATTACCCGCCGCTTGGAACTGTGCGGCCACATAAAACACAAAACAAAAAATAATCAGCACCGCCGCCAATGCCGCTATGCGTCCGCGCCATTTTTGGCTGACATCCGCGATGAGAAAATCAACCACGGTGATATGCCCGCGTTCTGCGGTCTCGGTGTTCAGACGCGGCCCCATCACCAACCATGTCAGGGCATAACCGCCAAATATCCCCGGTATCAACCACAAAGCCTTAAAGCCAACGGTAAAAACAAACCCAGTATAGCCAAGCAAAACCCAAGCCGACGAAGTAGACGCCGCATAGGAAAGCCCGGCAACCCAAGGGCCAAGCCCGTCGCCAGCTCCGCCTGCCTCACCCTTACCAGCAATAAAAAAATCGCTCTCAGAAACAATCCGCCTAGACGCCCAAAAACCAATGCCCAAAAGCACAAATTTATAAAACACCAATGTAATTAAAACGACCGTTTGCGAAGACATATCAACCCCTCAATTATTTGTTGGGTGGAGTGTAGCGGAAAAATTCGGGGGCGTCAGGTGAAATTTGTTGCGTGAGTTTTACTGTAACTACGTGATTTCTGTTTTATCGTCCATAGGAGACCTTAGCCAGTGTCTTACTTTGAGCGACTTTAAGACACTCATATAATACCCGTTTAAATGGAGGCGTAGGCACAATGAGCAAAAATGAAGTTACTCTAATTTGCGGCCTCATTCAATAAGTCTGCGCTCTACGGTTTCCGTTGATTTTAGGGTTTCAGTAAGTCCGTCAATATTAACGATATTAGCCTGATTGATCTGAACTCGGCGAATTGGCTCTCCCATGGAATCGAGGGTATAGGTAATTTCTATGGTGCCAGCTATCTTCTCGTTTTGAAGTCTCTGCAAGACCTCTTCCAAGGTAGGCGTTTTCTCCCCCATAATCTGGGCTACAATAAGATTGGACTCCGCTCTTTCTTTGCGAAGTTTCTCCGGGTCCAACTCCAGCACAGCCGTTAACTTCATTATATCATCACCAGATGGCTCTTGGACCAAAGAAACAGCGTCAAGTCCGGCAAAGGAGACATAAGGCACTCCAGCCTTAAGATTTGCGCGACGAATATTAAATGTATCTAGTAAACCAATCACGGAGTTTGGGTCGCATTCAATTTTCTGAGCCGTCCAGGTAAAAAGCCATTTACCGCAATGACTTTGATTGTAATTTCCCCAAGCGAGCCAGTCGTCATTCCGAACCTTGAGATCATCAGCATTAAGCAGAGTCATTTTATTGTCGGGTGTTAGCCGAACCCGAGCCGGAAATTGCCAGGACCGCCGGCGGTCAATATCAGATGTACCACTTGGCATATCATATTCGAGCACCAGCTCGTTCGGACCCGTTCTTAGGACTTTCTCTATAAGAGTATTTCGACTATTTGATGATCCTGAAGAGCCAGTATCGCCTGCCGTTTCAGTGGATTGTGTCCAACGTATTTCGTAGACTTGGCCGACCTGTGTTTTAAGGCTTTCTGGCCATGACGCGTCGGGGATAGTCTCGCCTTCGTTGCAAGCGCAGAGCAGAAAAGTGAAGGAAAGAGATAGTTTGAAGGCCGTATTCATAAGATGACTTTACACGCTAGATTAGACAGGCAAAGCGTTCATTTCAAATTTCTCTCCTAAAATTATTCACTCATGTAAATTTTTTTGCCTCACAATTTCCCAAAATTAGAATTTTCAGACCTTAGCCCAGTGTCCTTCTTTGGGTGTGGGTTCAACTGGTCATCTAAAGTCTCGTCCTGCCCCCAAAGTAGCCTAAGCATATTAAATCCCTACCCTCGGTTCATCCTGTTCTCAATCAAATCGTCAACCACTTCCGGCTCGGCCAGTGTGGATGTGTCGCCCAAATTTCCAAATTCATCTTCGGCGATTTTGCGCAAGATGCGGCGCATGATTTTTCCTGACCTGGTTTTGGGTAGGCCGGGGGCGAATTGTATCAGGTCGGGGGCGGCTATGGGGCCTATTTCTGAGCGTACATGTTTGACCAATTCTGTGCGCAACTCATCGCTGATTTCCGTGCCCAATGTCGGTGTCACATAGGCATATATGCCCTGCCCTTTAATATCATGAGGATAACCGACAACGGCGGCTTCGGCCACGGATGGGTGGCTGACAAGTGCGCTTTCGACTTCTGCCGTGCCCATGCGGTGGCCTGACACATTGATGACATCATCGACACGGCCCGTGACCCAGTAAAACCCGTCTTCGTCGCGGCGACAGCCATCGCCTGTGAAATAATTACCGGGATAGGCAGCAAAATATGTATCGTAAAAACGGTCATGATCGCCGTAGACCGTCCGCATTTGCCCCGGCCAACTATTTTTAATAATGAGATTGCCCTCGGTCGCAACGCCTTGTTCATTGGCAAGCTCATTACCGTCCCCGTCGACCAAGGCAAGCTCAATGCCAAAGAACGGATGACTACCTGCGCCCGGTTTCATATCTGTCGCACCCGGTAATGGCACAATCATCGCCCCGCCCGTTTCGGTCTGCCACCATGTATCGACGATGGGGCAACGCCCATCCCCGACGACATTATAGTACCATTCCCAAGCTTCGGGATTTATAGGCTCGCCGACAGTACCGAGAAGCCGGAGGCTTTTACGAGATGTCGCTTGTACGGGACCATCGCCTTCGCGCATTAGGGCGCGGATAGCTGTCGGAGCGGTATAGAACAACGAGACTTGATGCTTGTCACATACCTGCCAGAACCGCGACGCATCGGGATAGGTCGGAATGCCTTCGAACATCAGTGTGGTCGCACCATTGGCCAGCGGCCCGTAGACTATATAAGTATGCCCTGTCACCCAACCCACATCGGCCGAGCACCAAAAGACATCGTCTTCTTTAAGGTCAAAAACATATTCGTGGGTCATGGACGCCCACACCAAATAGCCGCCCGTCGTGTGTAACACACCCTTTGGCTTACCTGTAGACCCAGACGTATAGAGAATAAACAACGGGTCTTCGGCATTCATAGGTTCGGGCGGGCAATCAGCAGATACGCCTTCGATGGCCTCATGCAACCAGACATCACGTCCATCCACCATAGTCACATCGCCGCCTGTGCGGCGAACGGTTAGAACGGTTTTTACTATTCCGGATATCTCGCATGCCGCGTCACAATTGGCCTTAAGGGGTATCGTTTTTGTCCCGCGCAAACCTTCATCCGCAGTAATAATAAATGTGCTGTCACAATCGGTAATTCGTCCCGCAAGCGCCTCAGGGGAAAACCCGCCGAACACCACGGAATGCACGGCACCAATACGCGCACAAGCCAACATGGCAAATGCGGCCTCTAAGATCATCGGCATATAGATAGTGACACGGTCGCCCTTCTTGACGCCAAGTTTTTTCATAACATTGGCAAAGCGGCAGACCTCAGCGTGGAGTTCTTTATAGGTCAGTGTCGTGCTTTCGGACGGATCGTCACCTTCCCAAATAATTGCAGCCTTATCACCACGTGTTTCCAGATGTCTGTCGATACAGTTTTCAGTGACGTTGAGAACACCGTCCGCATACCATTTCACATGTAAATCTGATTTATCCCAGCTTACATCTTTCACCTCGCTAAAAGGCACTATCCAGTCGAGCCGTTTGCCTTGTTCGCCCCAAAAACCTTCCGGGTCAGAAATGGACCGCGCATACATGTCTGCGTATTTCTCAGGTGTCAGGTTAGCTTGTTTCTGAAATGCGCTTGGTACTTTGTGGACGATGTCTTCGTGGGTCATTGTTACTACTTTCTTATATAGCTAGCGTTTGCATATGCCTTAGTGCGGCATGATAATTTCAACATCCGAAAACTCGCTCGGGCGGATATAATCCTGGTCAAACCATGGTTGTGTCGTAGGTGAAAACGTGTCTAACAGCCAATTTGCCGTTGTATTCACCCGACCAAGCTGTGTGGCATGTGGTGCACGTACCAACCAAAAATTATAGCTATAGACAATCCCGTAATCGAGCATCAATAACTCGGGGTATAATTTTGCCATATAAGTCGGCAGCATACTCACACCAGCGCCGTTGAGAACAGCACTGAGAATAACCGAGCACGAATTGGCATTAAAGGAGGGTGTGGCTAGTTCGCGTAAAGCTCGAGATTTCTTCTGCCATGTTTCCACAACAAGACCCGACCGGCGCAGATACATCAGATGATAATTGACCACGTCCTCCATAGTCCGCGGAATACCGTTTCTTTCTTTATAAGCACGGCTGACCATGGGCACATAATGTAATGAGCCGAGCCGTTGAGCAACAAACTCCATTGGTTTGGTGGTGGTGAACTGTACCGTAAGATCAGGCTCTTGCGCACTGCCTGAATTGATTGTGTTTTGTGTATAGAAGCTAAGATTAAGCCCTTTATTTTGCGCCTGAAATTCAGCCAAGCCCGGTGTTATCCAATCCGCAACCAAGCCGTCCATACAGCGCACATACACATCACCAGTTCCTGATTTATCCAAACTACTTGCCATGCGCTCAATACTTGAGGCCGAACGGTTCATAGCCTTCGCATGAGATATCATGGCTTTACCAACTTCGGTGAGTAACATACCGGATGTCGTGCGTGTGAAAAGTGACATCCCAAGACGGGCTTCAAGATTATCTATGCGTTTGGAAATGGTCGGTTGTGTAC
>Ga0209345_10004792_pt1 | contig 12882 bp, 11 predicted proteins | sample Cruoilmetagenom7_FD_187294 | JGI IMG/M metagenome (GOLD analysis project Ga0209345, IMG submission 187294) | Oil polluted marine microbial communities from Coal Oil Point, Santa Barbara, California, USA - Sample 7 (SPAdes) (version 2) | ecosystem: Environmental > Aquatic > Marine > Oil seeps ...
ACTGAGCTATAATAAAATTTAAAAACCTCTGAAACTCGCTGCGCTCAAACAGTCAGAGTTTTTTAAATTTCACCATAGCTCAGTTTTGCCATCTGGTTTTATGAAATTTATTATCTGAACACCTATAGATTTCAATATAATGAAAACTTATTATCAGAGGAGAAAGGAGAATACTAACAGTGGATTAATATGAGTACATTCGGATTGCATACAGAGTTTATGGCAAAAAAATCAGAGAAATAACAAGGGAGACTGGACATTCAAAAAAAACACAGTAAAAAAAATTATAGATAATGAATACATAGAATACACTTCAGTCTTGAAATTTTTCACATGTTTTAACAACATTTGATTGTATAGTTGTGAGAACAAAATGATTTATTTGAGATATTGAAACTTCTTTTTTTTATTTTCTGTTGACAAGTAGTTATAAGAAGTGAGATATTAAAATCATTATTCATAAAATTAAAAAATATGAGTGCAGTTGGTTAGAAGAATATACACATAACGTCTCAAAAATACTGAGTATAGTTAAATAGTGTCCGTCCATAAATGAAGATTTTGTTCAAGATTAGGGCATGCGCAAAAAAATAACCTCAGAAATACACTGCTGTATTTCGAGAATTATTTTTGAGCATAACGCAAATACTGGACAAAAAGACCATTTGTGGATGGACATTAAGCTTTGTAAAAGAGATAATGGCACATATATCTATTTTTATACTTCTACAACCTTAAAAGTCTTATTGTGACTAAAGTTTGGCTTGTATCAAAAAGCATTTACCAAAGTATTTTTGATAAATGCGTGCCAGATCAAGTTGCTGTGTTACGATGATATGTGGCAAAAAAACTGTGGATAAGAGAGATAGGTTTATTCTGATAATTATCTACCAAACAGTCTGAAGGTAAAAAAGTTAATGAAACGCTGACAGGCTGTATGGGTTTTGACAATTTTTGTGTACATCTCAAATTGAATTATATCCGGAGGAAAATAAATGAGCCTAAAATCAAAACTGGGTTCAGGTGATTTTGCTATTTTGGCAGAAATTGAGCCCCCCAAAGGGGTTGACGTGTCAAAGATGATCAATAATGCTGTGAGAGTAAAAGGTAAAGTAGATGCGTTTGTAGTAAATGAAATGAGTAATGCTGTAATGAAAATGAGTTCTCTGGGCGGTGCTATGCTCCTTAACTCACAAGGGATGGAAACTGTAATGCAGATCTGCTGCAGGGATAGAAACAGGCTCGCATTGCAGGCGGATATTCTTGCAGCATTTGCATGTGGGATAAAAAATATTATGATAATAACAGGAGCAGATGCAAGCTTCGGAGACCATCATCAGACAAAAGCTGTCTATGATCTAAATTTAATTGAGCTGCTTAATGTTGTCCAGACGCTTTGTTCTGGTCGTGATATGGCAGATATTGAGCTTGACAAAGCGCCTGATTTTGTAGTCGGTTCAACAGTTAATGCTAGCTTGCAAGGAGATCTGCTTTTGGGTGAGATTGACAAAATGAATGAAAAGATAGAAGCAGGAACCGAATTTTTTATTACTCCTCCTGTATTCAGTCTTAATTCAATTGAACCTTTTATGAAAGCTGTAGATTGCAAAAAAATCAGAATTATTCCAACTGTGCTACTGCTTAAATCAGCAGGCATGGCCAGATATATCAACCGCAATTTGGAAAATGTCAATATCAGTGAGGATTTGATTAAACAAATTCAAAAGGCGCCAGACAAGATGTCAGCAAGTATACAAATAGCAAGAGAGATGATAGGCGACTTAAAAAAAGAAGAATTTTGCGGTGTCCATATTTCAACAATAGGCTGGGAGCACAAGCTTTCTAAGATAATCTAAATAGATGCTTAAATCCAGCATTTTTCTTTTGTAAACTAAATTAAGCCATTGTAATTTTATAATTTACATAAACCTTGAAGGATATATTTGATAACATCAATTCAGTTAAAAACGTTAGCAATCAGTTGTAATTTTTAAGTAAATACTGTGCTAAAAAAATGGGGATAATATCCATGAAAGATTATGCAAATGATAATGAAAATTATAATAAAACAGCAGACAAAGATAAACTTGTAGGATCTGTCATGGTTGTTGGAGGCGGTATTGCAGGGATGCAGGCTGCCATTGATCTTGCCAATTCAGGTTACTATGTCTACCTTTTGGAAAAAGCATCAGCTATAGGAGGGCTGATGTCTCAGCTTGACAAAACATTTCCTACAAATGATTGCGCTATGTGAGTTATTTCACCAAAACTGGTCGAGGTCGGCCGGCATTTGAATATTGAATTGCTTACAAGTACTGAAGTTATAGATTTAAAAGGCACTCAAGGCTGTTTTACTGCGTCTGTACAGACAAATCCCAGGTATGTAGACCTGTTAGATTGCACAAGTTGCGGGGAATGCGAAAAAGTTTGCCCCGTTGAACTTGCAAATGAATATGATGCTGGAATGTCTGTAAAAAAAGCTGTGTATAAACGGTATCCACAGGCAATACCAGGAGCGTTTGCCATAGAAAAACAGGATAAAGCTCCATGTACAAAAGCATGTCCGGCAGGAATTAATGTTCAGGGATATGTGCAAATGGTAAAACAGGGAAAATATAGCAAAGCCCTTGAAATTATAATGGAAGACCTTCCTTTGCCAGGTGTCCTGGGGCGCATTTGTCCCCATGAATGTGAGGACAAATGCCGTCGGCGTGAGGTGGATCAGCCGGTTGCTATCCGCAACTTAAAAAGACTGGCTGCAGATCAGTTTGATCCAAGGCAGGTAAAGATTAAATGTCATGCATTGCGAAAAGAAAAGGTAGCTATAATTGGCTCTGGCCCTTCTGGTCTTTCAGCAGCTTATCATCTGTCAAAAAAAGGGATATGTTCTACTGTTTTTGAAGCATTAGCAAAACCTGGAGGCATGCTGCGTACAGGAATTCCTGAATATCGTCTGCCAAGAAAAATTCTTGATGAGGAAATAGAGGTAATTACAAATCTTGGAGTTAAAATAAGAACTAACTCTCCTCTTGGTGATCAGATGACTTTGGAGGATCTTTTTTCAGACGGTTATAGTGCGGTCTATCTTGCTATGGGTGCGCACAAAGGAATTAAGCTTGGTATAAATGGTGAAAAAGCAGATGGAGTATGTCAGGGAATTGATTTTCTGCGAGAAGTTAATCTTACAGGTAAAGCGAAAATAGGCCGAAAAGTTGTGATTATTGGCGGCGGGAATGTTGCAATTGATGTATCCAGGCTGGCACTAAGACTTGGTGCTGACGAAGTGTTAATTGTTTATCGCAGAACAAGAGAGCAGATGCCAGCATGGGAAGAGGAAATTCAGGCAGCTGAGCATGAAGGGGTCAGGATAAAATACCTTTCATCACCAGTTGAGATTTTAACAGTAAATGGGAAAGCAGAAGGATTAAGATGTATTCGGATGGAGCTTGGTGAACCTGACTTATCTGGTAGAAGAAGACCTGTTCCCATTCACGGCAGTGAATATGAGATTAAAGCTGATCATATACTGCCGGCAATCGGTCAAATGCCGGATATTTCTGCTATTAGTAAAATAAGTGGTATAACTTTTTCCAAATGGGGAACAATAGAAGTTGATCCAATCACTTATAGTGCAGGACGTGAAGGAGTTTTTGCAGGCGGAGATCTTCGAACTGGACCAGGGATTGCGATTGAGGCTGTTGCACAAGGTAGCAATGCAGCTGAATCCATTGTCAGGTATTTAGATGGCAAGGACATGAGTAAAATGCGTGAACCTGTTGTCACTGCAGATAACAACCTGCGACCTATTCCAGATGATGAAATGGTGAGGAAAAGAGCTGAAATGGCTGAACTTGCTTCTGATAACCGCAAGAACAGTTTTGATGAAGTGGAACTTGGTTTTGATGAAAAATCAGGTCAATATGAAGCTGACAGATGTTTGAACTGCGGTTTTTGCTGTGAGTGTCATCAATGTGTTGATGTATGTCTGGCAAAGGCAATTAATCATGATCAGAAAACTGTTAAAAGAGAAATAGAGGTTGGCGCTGTAATTCTTAGTTCTGGTGTAATGCCTTTTGATCCTGGCAGTCTTGAAGAGTTCTATCATTATAAAAGCAGTCCAAATGTGCTGACAAGTCTTGAGTTTGAAAGAATATTAAGCGCTTCTGGTCCTACCTTGGGCCATTTAATCCGTCCATCTGATAAAAAGGAACCTAAAAAAATTGCATGGATTCAATGTGTTGGATCAAGAGATACAAATCGCTCTAAAAACGGATACTGCTCTTTTGTCTGCTGCATGTCTGCTGTAAAAGATGCAATGATTGCCAGGGAACATGCGGGCTATGATCTTGATTGCGTCATCTTTAACATGGATATGAGGACATTTGGAAAAAATTATGAGAGATATTATAATCGGGCAAAAGAAAGCGGAGTTGGTTTTGTAAAATCAAGAATACATACAATTGATATGATAAAAGAAACAGATGATTTGCGTTTGAGATATGTTGATGAATCAGGGAATATTAAAGTAGAGGATTTTGATATGGTTGTACTTTCAGTTGGCCTTATTATTTCAGAATCTTCTGCTGATATGGCAAAGCGGCTTGGTGTGAGTCTGGATGAGCATAATTTTGTAAAAAATGACCCCTTTATGCCCCTTGAAACGTCAAGGAAAGGTGTGTATGCATGCGGTGGATTTCAAGGCCCTAATGATATCCCAGGCTCAGTTACACAGGCCAGCGCAGCAGCTTGTGCCGCAGGAACAGATCTTTCCATGGTGCGGGGATCATGTGCAAAGAAAATAAAAGTGCCGGATGAAATAGATATAACAGGGCAAAGCCCCAGAGTAGGAGTGTTTGTATGCAGATGCGGAATTAATATTGCAGGGGTTGTCAACGTGCCTGAAGTTGTTGAATATGCAAAAAGCCTGGATAATGTGATGTATGCCGAAGAGAACCTTTTTACATGCAGTCAGGATTCTCAGGATCAGATAAAAAAAGTTATAAAAGATAAAAAGCTTAACCGCATCGTAGTTGCTTCATGCACACCTAAAACCCATGAAACAATTTTTATGGATACATTGGAAGCCTGCGGTCTTAATAAATACCTTTTTGAAATGGCAAATATTCGCAATCAGAATTCATGGATACATTCAGATTGCTCTGATGAAGCTACAGAAAAAGCCAAAGAACTCACTAGAATGGCTGTGGCCCGTGCTGTAACTCTTTACCCTCTTTTTGATAAAAAAATTCCAGTGACAAAACGAGCACTGGTGATAGGCGGCGGTATTTCAGGACTAACAGCTGCACTGGGTCTGGCAGACAGCGATATTGAAGTATTATTGATCGAAAAAGAAAACAGGCTTGGAGGCATGTCTCTGCAACTGACAGAAACTATAGAAGGCAAGGACATTGGCACGTATGTAAACAGTATAATACAAAAAGTTCAATCACATGGAAATATTCAGGTTCTGACCAATTCCATTATAGTAGGTTTTTCTGGATTTAAGGGGAACTTTACAACAGAGGTTCTGGTAGGCCCTGGCATGTATGAAAGAAAAATAGAACATGGTGCTGTCATTCTTGCTACAGGGGCCAATGAATATAAGCCTGACGAGTATCTTTACGGGCAAAACCCATCTGTTGTGACGCAGATTGAACTGTCAAAAAAGCTTAAAGAAAATAACGCAGATGGCCTTGATAATGTGGTCATGATTCAGTGCGTGGGCTCAAGAAATAAAGATTATCCTAATTGCTCTAGAATATGTTGCCAGGCAGCAATTAAAAATGCACTTCATATAAAACAAATCAATCAGGATGCAAATGTCTATATCTTATATCGGGATATCAGAATGTACGGACTGCTGGAGCAATATTACACCAAGGCACGACAGATGGGTATTGTATTTTTTAGATATGATGTGAAAAACCCTCCGGATGTCAAAGCTGCAAAACAAGGGGTAATGGTAACATTTAAAGATCATGTGCTTGACCGCGATTTGTGTGTTGAAGCTGATCTTCTGGCTTTAAGTGCAGGGGTTCAGCCTGAAGATACAGAAGAGCTGACTTCCATTTTAAAACTAGCTCGTGATGAGGATGGTTACTTTATGGAGGCACATGTTAAATTGCGACCGGTTGATATGGTTTTGGAAGGTATTTATATATGCGGTAGTTCCCACGGGCCCAAACTGATTTCAGAATCCATATCCCAGGCCATGGCAGCAGCCGGAAGAGCAACCACTTTATTATCACAGACCCAGTTGTCTCTTTCGGCTGTTAAGGCTGTTGTGGAAAAGGAAAAATGTGCATCGTGTCTTATCTGTGTTAGATCCTGCCCCTATGAAGTGCCAAAAATTAATAAGGATGGAGTCAGTGAAATTGATGCGGCATTATGCCAGGGATGCGGTGTTTGTGCTTCTGAGTGTCCGGCAAAAGCAATCGCTCTTAGCTGGTATGAAGACAACCAGATATTGAGCAAAGTAGAATCACTGCTTGTAGATGTTATTTGATAAAAAGTATTTTTTTAAAAAAGTTTTATATAAAACAGGTCAAACATAAATTTTTAAACTGCGATAGGAGGTTTTTTTATGGAACAGGGATTCAGGCCTGTCATTATTGCCTTTTGCTGCAATTTTTGAGGATATTCAGCTGCGGACCTGGCAGGTTCGATGAGGCTTCAATATCCTACAGATATTAAGATAATACGAGTTCCTTGCACTGGAAAGGTGGATATAATATATATTTTGCGTGCTTTTGAAAAAGGTGCAGATGGAGTATATTGCGTAGGATGCATGGAGGGAAGCTGTCAGTTTAGCAACGGCAATATCATGGCTCGCAAAAGAATTAATCAGGCAGCTAAAATACTTGATGACATTGGTATTGGAAAAGAAAGAGTAAAAATGTACAATCTTTCATCAGGAGAGGGCACTCTTTTTGTAAAGTATGCCAACGAAATGGCCGAAAACATTCGCGCCCTCGGGGCAAATCCTGTCAAACTGGCCATGAAAAAGCGTGCTGTATAAAACGTTTTTGATCATAAAGTTTAAATATACAAGTGAGGTTTTTTTAACATGATTATTGCAGAGAAAAAACCGATTGAGGAAATAACGAGAAATATAAAACAATATGACAAGATACTTTTACTTGGCTGTAATGAATGCGTTACTGTTTGTGAGGCAGGTGGAAAAAAAGAGGTGGAAATTTTAGCATCTGTATTAAGGATGTCTTTCCTTAAAAATGGAAAGCAGATGAGTATAGATGAGATTACACTTGAACGCCAGTGCGACCATGAATATCTTGAAGAGATACGTGGTATTATTGATCAGTATGATGCGATATTATCTCTGGCATGTGGCGTTGGCGTACAGTTTCTGGCTGAAAAGTACCCATCATTTCCTGTTTATCCTGGAGTAAATACATGTTTTCTAGGTGCAACAGAAAAAAGGGGACTCTGGGCAGAAAAATGTCAGGCCTGCGGGCACTGTCTTCTTGCAGATACTGTTGGAATATGTCCTGTTTCCCGCTGCGCAAAGCGTTTGCTAAACGGCCCTTGCGGAGGATCGACTAAAGGCAGTTGTGAGATAAACAAGGATATTGAGTGTGCATGGCAGCTAATTATCGACCGCCTTAAAAAGCTAAATAAAATAGATGATTATGAAATCATATATCCAATAAAAGACTGGTCTACTGACAGAGCTGGTGGACCAAGGAAAGTTATCAGGGAGGATGTTTTGTTATGAAAGAAAAAACAGCTAGCAAACTCGAAAAGGTTCTGTCAGCAGGTCAACTGGCTGTTACATCAGAGTGTGGTCCTCCTCGTGGTAGTGATCCTGATGTTGTAACTAATAAGGCCAACATGATAAAAGATTATGTTGATGCAATAAATGTAACAGATAATCAGACATCTGTTACAAGAATGTGCAGCCTTGCTGCATGCATACACATTAAAAAGATGGGGCTTGAACCTATTTTTCAGATGGTAACCCGGGACAAAAATCGCATTGCTCTTCAAAGCGACATTCTGGGAGCAGCATCATTTGATATTTGCAACATATTATGTCTTTCCGGGGACCATCAGAGTTTTGGTGACTGTGCTAATGGCCAAAATGTATATGATATTGATTCCATACAGCTGGTTCAGACCGTCAGGCATATGCGGGATGAGGGAAAATTTTTAGGTGGTGATGATATTAAAAGGCCACCTGGCATGTTTGTGGGGGCTGCTGCCAATCCTTTTGCTGATCCTTTTGATATAAGAGTGCCAAGGCTTGCAAAAAAAATTGCCGCAGGAGTAGAATTCATACAAACACAGTGTATTTATAATGTTGAAAAATTTGTTAAATGGATAAATATAGCAAGAGACAGAGGGCTTACTGAAAAAGTATATATACTTGCAGGCGTTACACCTCTCAAATCAGCAGGCATGGCAAGATACATGAAAAACAGAGTTCCTGGAATGGATGTTCCGGATGAAATTGTCAAACGTATGGCAGGTACACCAAAAAAAGACCAGCCCAATGAAGGAATCGATATTTGTGTTGAGACAATCCAGACACTAAAACAAGTAAAAGGTGTTCACGGATTCCATATAATGGCAATAGAATGGGAAGAAAAGGTTCCTGAAATTGTAAAAAGAGCAGAACTGTATCCAAGAAATAACAAATAGTTTGTATTTTAAGAATTTTAAATTAGACTTTAAATTTACAAAGGAGGTATTTTATTATGGCAGAGCCAAAAAAGATCCTTGTGGTTGACGACGAACCGGATTTTGCTTCAATTGTTCAGACAAATCTTCAAAAGGAGGGCTTTGTCGTTGATATAGCGTATAATGGTGTGGAGGGACTTGAAAAAGCAAGGGAAAATCCTCCAGACGCCATTGTCCTTGATGTCATGATGCCTGAAAAGGACGGCTATAAAATGTGCGCTGAACTAAAAAATGACGAAAAATTATCGCATATACCAGTTATTATGCTAACTGCTGTAGCAGATCATGTTACATCAACACGTTATTCCCATCATGATGGAATGAATATGGAAGCAGATGATTATCTTCCAAAACCAGCTTCGTCAAAACAAATTATAGAAAGTATTAAAAGACTTATTGATTAACACTTAAAAAATAAGGGCAGTTTCAAAACTTTTTGTTTTCTCGTATTTATGACTTTTTTTCATTGATTTTAACCCTGCAACGTCACTCAAATGTTTTTAATATATTACATTATAATAAATGTCGTAGCAGGGTTACCTTGATATTTAAAAAAAATATTATGAGAACTGACATGGAAAAACAATATTTTATCAATGCCATTGAGGATTCGAAAAGAAAATATATTATTATTTCACCGGAATTTAGAATAATAGTTCCAAGCCGTCATATTACCAAGAAAATCAAATCAAATATTGTTGAAAAATTATGCTACAAAGTTTTTTTTGATCACATTTCGCCTTGTCATGACTGCCCTGCTCAAAAAGCGCTGAAAACACAAATACCTGCATTGAGAAAAAATCTTAATTATAAAGACAACGACAATTTAATACTGTGCAGTTATTCATATCCTATCTTTGACAAAGGGAAAATATCTGCACTTGCTGTTTTGGAATTTGACAGACCAACAAAAGAAGAGATGCGAGAAGAGCTTCAACGGGCTAATGCATTTTTAAAAAATCTTATATTAAGTTCAGTTGATGCTGTAATAGCAGCAGATCTAACTGGAAAAATATTTATTTTTAACAGCGCAGCTACAGAGGTTAGCGGATATAGTGCTGATGAAGCACTCAACAAGCTTAACATTCGTGATGTATATCCTGAAAACGGCGCAAAAAATGTTATGAAAAAACTTAGAAGTGATTATTATGGAGGGAAGGGAAAACTTAAATCATGCATGGTTGAATTTGTTTGCAAAAACGGAGAAATTATTCCAATATGCCTTACTGCAGCCATCGTTTATGAAGGAAAACAAGAGGTTGGTACAATCGGATTTTTCCGTGATATGCGGGAAGAACTTAAAATTAAGGCAAAACTTGAAAAAACCCAGCTGCAGCTTATTCAGGCTGAAAAAATGTCTTCCCTTGGCAAATTGGCAGCAGGTGTTGCCCATCAGTTGAATAATCCTCTTACAGGAATAACCCTTTTTACAAAACTGATATTGGAGGAATACAATCTTGAAGATCCTGTTATAAAAGATTTACAGCGGATTTTGCAAGATGCCTTAAGGTGTCGGGATATTGTCAAGGCGCTTTTAGAATTTGCTCGTCAGACAAGCAATACGATATTTATACATGATATTAATAAAGCAATTTCAAGAACTATATTTCTTCTTGAAAACCAGTCACTTTTTCAAAACATTGATATAATAAAAGCATTTGAAAAAAAGCTCCCTACTGTTCCAGTAGATATACAACAGATGAACCATGTTTTTATGAATATTATCCTGAATGCAGTACAGGCAATGGACACTAAAGGAACCCTTACAATAACAACAGCTGCTTCGAAATGTTCCAGGAAAGTGTATATCGAAATATCAGACACAGGTCCAGGGGTGCCAGATAATATTGCTCAGCATATTTTTGAGCCTTTTTTTACAACAAAAAAAGAGGGAAAAGGAACAGGCCTTGGCCTTAGCATGGCTTACGGTATTGTTCAGAATCACGGTGGTAACATAACCGTTAAAACCAATAAAAATAACGGCGCCACTTTTATAATTGAACTTCCTTTAACAAATAAAAGAGAGTAAAGGAGCAAGTGGTGAAAGTTAAAACCAGTACAAAAGTTTTAATCATAGATGATGAAGAAAGCTTAAGAGAAGGTGTCGAAAGAATCTTAAGCAGGATAAACTATGAGGTACTAAAAGCATCAAGGGGCGAAGATGGTATTGATATTTTAAAAAAAGAGCATGTTCCCATTGTTCTTCTTGATATGAAAATGCCTGGAATTGATGGCCTGGAGGTTCTTAAACGAATTGGCAGGATGGATAAAGGGATTCTTGTGATAGTAATTACAGGATTTGCTACGGTTGAAACAGCAATTGAAGCAATGAAACAGGGAGCATATGATTTTATCCCAAAACCATTTGAACCTGATCAGCTGCGTATTGTTGTAAATCGTGCCAGAGAAAAGCTTCAGTTGAAACTTGATGCAATAAAATTTGAAGAGGAAAGAAAAAGGACTCTTGCACATCTTCACACGGAAAAAAGTCGAATGTTAACAATTGTTGAATCCCTTCCAAATGGAGTGATAGTCACAGATACAAAAGGTAAAGTCGTTCTTGCCAATCCTGCTTCATATCAGCACCTTGACATTGACTTCAGGCTTGAACCCGGTTGTCATATAAGTAAATATGTGCCAGATGAAAATCTGTGTGAATTGATACTTGACATTGCAGATAGCAAAAGCTGTAATGATGATGTTTTTTCCTATGAACTTGCACTTAAAAACGAAAAGTATGTTTTAGCAAAAGGTCGTCCTGTTCTTGGTGAAAAACAAGAATGTTTAGGTGCTGTTTTAACCCTTATGGATATCTCTGCAATGAAAGTTTTAGATCACATTAAATCAGAGTTTGTAGCAAAGGTATCCCATGAACTTAAATCACCTCTTTCAACTATACACGAACAACTGGCGCTTGTATTGCGTGATAAAATTGAGGATACTACAGAAAATAATCAGCATATTTTATACAGGGCCAAGGAGAAAACCCAGGCTTTGATTTCAACTATTGGAGATCTTCTTGATCTTTCACGCATTGAAGCCGGTATTGTTTTCAGGGAGCCTGAAGATATAAATATTAATAATTTGTTGCAAAGCGTTGTTAGCTTTCTTGATACCAATGCAACAAGTAAAGGCCAGCGACTTATTCTGGAAAAAAACTCTCAACAATTGTCGGTGGTTGCAGATCCAATAGCTATAGAAAGTGTATTAGGCAATCTGATAACAAATGCGATTAATTATACTCAAAAAGGAGGGGAAATAAGAGTTAGCTCTGAGATGATAGAAGAAAAAGTAAAAATTGTAGTAAAAGATAATGGTTTTGGGATTAAAGAAGAATACTACAAACAAATTTTTGAAAGATTTTTCAGAATTAAAAATGAAGAAACAAGATTTATTAATGGAACAGGCCTGGGACTTTCTATTGTAAAGGGAGTAGTCGATTCCTTTGGAGGTGATATTTATGTTGAAAGTGAACCCGGAAAAGGCAGTGCTTTTTCAGTTTTAATACCATGTCAGCGTCAGATATAAAATCATCGAGGACTCCATCGCATCCATACAAATCAAGGCATTGGCCAAACATATGGTCAGCCATTACCATCTTCTTTAACTGTTGTTAGCACATATGCGTTGGAACCATCATCTCTTTTTCCCACTGACTTGCATAGGAAATAACCTCTTTTCCGGGAAAAGCACGATTTTTTTTCTAAACTCATTATGTTTTTTAGTATAATGCAAAATTTCCATAAAAATTTATCCTGACGTTTTTACAATTAAAAAAAGTTATGGTGATGGGTCAAAGCTGTAATTTAGCATGAATATCTAAATCAAATTCAACTTTATTAATCAACAGTCCTATGACAGTATCATGCATTTTTTCTAACTTCGAAAAGCAGATTGTTTTCTGTGCTAACCGTTTGATCCGGGTTCTAAAATTTAAATTTTTCCGTTCAATTTTTTGTGTATTACTTTTGCCAGCCTCATGTTTATCAGCCTTAAGGCCACGGTCATAAGAACCCCAATCATCAGTATAGTAACGTTTGATACCAAAAAAAGGAGCAACGGTGTCCAAAATTAATTCTCAAAAATCCGCGTAAACTACCCTTAAACGGCCCACAGCTACCCGCCACAAAGCTTGATTAAACATGTTGTTGCGTAGTAACCATCGGATAAACTTTATAAACC
>Ga0209345_10004793_pt1 | contig 12881 bp, 10 predicted proteins | sample Cruoilmetagenom7_FD_187294 | JGI IMG/M metagenome (GOLD analysis project Ga0209345, IMG submission 187294) | Oil polluted marine microbial communities from Coal Oil Point, Santa Barbara, California, USA - Sample 7 (SPAdes) (version 2) | ecosystem: Environmental > Aquatic > Marine > Oil seeps ...
TAAAGCCTCACGTTACAAATTGCGTAGATAGCTGCCGTCAGTTTGGAATGACTCCCAAATATGCGGACTCCTAAAAAAACACCGCCGCCGCCTAAACCGACCCGAATTTATTGAGAAGTTACTTATTGTAAACATAACATATGAAATATGTTGACTTATTCAAAATATGACGTATCATTCTAACTACCGAATGTAGAATGTCAAACCTGAATTCAAGACCCGGATCATTTGCTGTTAAATTTACCCTAACGTAGCATAAAACTTCGAACAAAAACGTGTTAGAGTGCGTGAAATGTGTGTGTGGGCATGATTTTCCGGCCCGAAGTGTAGTTCACACTACATGAGGTTCAGAAAAGCATGACTACACACACAGTTCATGCACTATAGCGCGAGTGAAACGATTTTTGTAGACAGGATTTATGCAACGTTAGGGTTTAACCACTGTGATGGCTTTATCTAGAGCAAGCGTAGCGTTTTTGAGCCAAAGATTTATGCAATGTTGGGGTAAACCCTCAAGGAATAAAATGAAAAAAGTTCTACCCGAAAAGCATAGCCATAACAGGCGCATCTCCCGATGAGAGCAGGATGACAAATAATATTCTCGCGAACCTGATGGAGGTGGGATACCAGGGAGATACCTGTTATGGCCGCCAACCTGGAAGAAGCGTGTTTGAAGGCTGTCCTAAAATGGAGAAACCGTTATGACAAGATCCGAATCATTTCATGTCAGGCGCATCAAAGATTCAAAGAAATTAATGAAGGTGGCCGTGGGCGAAGAAAAGGCTGACATGGTTATAGTAAACGCCAGACTCCTTAATGTATACTCGGGAGAACTTTTAGACAGACATGCGATAAGTATAAAGGGGGAATGGATAGCATACGTCGGAGATAATCCTGCTGATACGATCGGCGCAAAGACAGAGGTTATAGATGCCGAAGGACAAACCGTTATTCCAGGTCTGATTGACGGACATACTCATCTCGCCTGGTTTCTAACTGCATATGAGCTTCTGAAATATGCTATGAAAGGCGGCACGACCACTATCATTACCGAGACCATGGAAATCTTACCTGTTGGGGGTTATAAGGCGGTTGTTGATTATCTTTCATCTCTAAGAGATCAGCCCATCAAGATCTTCGCTACTGCACCGGCTGTGGCCTCCATCAGCCAAACGGCACGGGGCATTTCAATAGAGAGTCTTAATAAGCTGCTGGCCGGAAGTGATATCATAGGGCTTGGCGAATCCTACTGGCAGTCGGTTCTTCAGGAGCCGGATAGAATGCTTCCGATCTTCAATGAAACGCTCCTTTCCGGGAAAGTCCTTGAAGGACATTCCGCCGGGGCCAAAGGGAGCAAATTGATGGCATACATAGCATCCGGCATCTCATCCTGCCATGAGCCTATAAATGCTGAAGAAGTCCTGGAGAGATTAAGGCTGGGGCTCCATGTCATGATAAGGGAAGGGAGCGTCAGGAGAGATCTCGAAGAAATTTCCAGGATAAAAGATTATGGCATTGATTTGAGACGGCTTATTGTGGTTTCAGACGGATTGGAGCCAAAGGACTTGATTGAAAAGGGAGGCATGGAATTTATTGTTCAGAAAGCCATTGATTGCGGCTTTGATCCGATCAGCGCTATACAAATGGCTACTTTGAATGTGGCAGAGCATTTCTCCTTAGACAGCCTTATCGGGGGAATCGCTCCCGGCAGGTATGCCGATATTGTGATTATACCTGATCCCAATACCATCGAAGCGCAGTATGTTATAAGTAAAGGTCAAATCATAGCAAAGGATGGAAAGCTTTTAATATCTCCCAAGCAGCACACTTTTTCAGCAGAAAGTTTAAATAGCATCCATCTCCAAAAAAAGCTCGATTCGTCTGATTTTTCCATAAGTGTGAAAAATGATGCCAAGCAGGTTGAAGTCAGAATAATTGAACAGATTACAGGCCTGGTCACAAAGGAAGCAAGAAAAATGCTTCCCGTAGCCAATAATGAAATCAGATCTGACATCAGCCAGGACATATTAAAAGCCGCTGCCATTGACAGGACCCACTGCCCCGGTAAGATATTTGTCGGGTTTGTAAAGGGATTTTGCATGAAGGCAGGGGCCATAGCAACCAGCGGAGCATGGGACACATCAGATATCATTGTCGTAGGCGCCAGCGATGCGGATATGGCTTTTGCAGTGAACAGGATTTATGATATCCAGGGTGGAGCTGTTGTTTGCGCCAATGAAAAAATTATTGCAGAATTCCCCTTGCCCATCTTTGGTATCATTTCCGATATGCCAATTGAGGCGGTTGTTCAAAGTATGGAAGAGATCAATAGCGCGGCGTCAGATCTTGGTGTCCCTTTCGATGATCCTTTAACTACTTTGGCTACACTTACAACAGCGGCAATCCCTTATCTGAGAATTTGTGAAGAGGGGTTGGTAAATTTAAGAAATAATAAATCACTCGGGCTCACTATAAATTGAGAACCCTAAGGAGAACAACCATGACGATAACACTACGGTCTGGCGAAATTGAAGACGCCGGAGAGTGTGGTCGAATTGCCTATGAAGCCTTCAAGTCGATCGCAGATCAGCACAACTTTCCTCCCGATTTTCCTTCTGTGGAGATTTCCACGGAATTAATGTCGATGCTATTGTCCTACAACCTCTTCTATGCTGTGGTGGCGGAACTCGACGGCAGGATAGTAGGCAGCAATTTTTTGGATGAACGCTCGATAATCGCCGGAATAGGCCCGGTATCCGTTGATCCTGAGGTGATGAACCAAACTATCGGCCGACAGCTCGTACAAGAGGTGATAGATCGTGCCGAGGTTCGAAGAGCCCCCAGCGTGCGGCTGGTCCAAACCGCCTATCACTACCGCTCTCTCAGCCTCTATACGAAGCTCGGGTTCAATGCATGCGAGACGCTTTCTGCGATGCAAGGCAGACCGCTCGGAGTAAGGATTCCGGGTTACGATGTACGCAAAGCCACTGAGGCCGATGTCGAGGCATGCAATCGGTTATGCCGAGCGGTGCATGGTCACGATCGCGGTGGCGAGCTTCTTGACGCGATTCAACATGAAACGGCGGATGTGGTAGAGCACCTCGGGCGAATCACCGGCTATGCGACCGGTATTGCATGGATGAGCCATGCTATCGGAGAAACCAACGAGGACTTGAAGGCTCTAATCTGCGCTGCGCCGGCTTTCCTCGGACCAGGATTCCTCGTGCCGACGCGCAATGGAGACCTAATGCGCTGGTGTCTGAATAACGGCCTTCGGATCGTAGTTCAGGCAACGCTAATGACCATCGGCATCTACAAAGAGCCTGCGGGGGCCTATCTGCCCTCGATGCTGTACTAGGAGGCTGTCCGAGAATGCCCTTTTCCCCAAACTCTTAGTCATGCCAGAAAAAAATTATCCTCGGAATATCAACTATATGCCTGTGGTAATTTTTTTGGGTATTCCTCGATTTTGGAAAAAATTGCTATTCTTGGACAGCATACTATTCCACATTACATCCACTCTAACGTGTTTTTGTTCGAAGTTTTGTGGAAGTGGAAAGGGGGCAGAAAGGGGTCAAGTCGCCGTTTGACCTTTATATTAAATCAACAACAGTCAAACGGCGACTTGACCCCTTTCATATATCGAACGGTGAGACTTTCGGTTTTAAAATGATATAAGGCGCCACTTCGGTGAAATAATTATGTCCTGCCGCCTCTATTGCCTCCCCATATTTTGTTTTCAATTCATCAAAAAGCCCTGCATCCATCGCCCTTGTGGGGCAGGATTCCACACAAATGGGCTTTTTCCCTTCAGACCACCGCTCAAGGCAAAGGTCACATTTTTGCATTTTGGCATTTTCCTCATCCCCATACTGTGGCGCATCATAGGGGCATGCCTCTTTGCAGAGTCCCCCACAGACTTCAGAACCGACACATGTTTCCTGATTCACCAATACAATGCCATCCGCTTCCCTTTTTTCAATGGCTTCCACAGGGCAGGCTTTCGCGCAGGCAGGCGTTTCACAATGATGACAGGAGGTGGACAGATAGGCTACAAACAGCGTTGGGAACTCGCCCTTTTCAATACAGGTCACCTTTCTCCAATGAACAGGACCCGGCGAGATATCATGCCAGTCTTTACAGGCCACACAGCAAGTATAACACCCGACACAACGCGTTTGATCAAAATAAAATCCAAGTTGCATTCGCCCTCCTAATACACTTTTTGTAACAGCCTGACTTGCATTTTTTTAAAAAGCTAAACTGTTACCAGTTTTCCTATTTGAACAAGCACCGAATTATATGGGAAAGACCCGGCAGGAGAATGCGCATCTTTGGTGAGTACATTCGCAGATCCGGATCTGTCAATCCCTTTTTTATCCGGCTCGTACCAGGCCCCTTGGGGTAAATTGGCCACACCGGGCATGATCCGGTGGGTAACTTCCACAGGCAATATTGTCTCTCCTCTGTCATTAAAAACTCGGACCATATCACCATTTACAATGTCCCTTGCTTTGGCATCGGCCGCATTCAGGGTAAGCACCTGAGGGACGAGTTCCCGAAGCCATGGCATCGTTTCAAATTGCGCGTTGGCGCGTCTTTTGAAATGATTGGTAACTAGCTGAATGGGATATCTTTTTGCCAGAGGATCGTTGGGGCCCTCCCATGGTTCAATATATTTCGGAATAGGCGGAAGATTGTCTTTTCCCATTTCCTCTATCTGCTTTGAAAAAATTTCAATCTTTCCGGAGGGGGTTAGAAAAGGATTATTCTCCGGATCCTCAATCTGCTCTTTGAAAGCCACGTAGGGCTCGTCTCGAGGGATGCGATAAATCCCCTTCTTTTTGAACGCATCGTAGTCCGGAATCTGAGCAAGCTCAGCCACCATTCTTAACCGGTCTTCATCACTCTCGTTGTTATCGTAATCCTCAACACCCAGCTTTTCGGCCAGTAGCTTTCCAATATCGTTGTGAGGCTTTGATTCGCCACGAGGGTCAATAATCTTATTTTGGAAACCGTAATAACCCGCTCCCACCCCTATGGCGATATCCTCCCGTTCAACATATGTTGAGGACGGAAGGACAATGTCCGCGTACTTCACGGTCGGGGTCATGAATTGCTCTAGGATGGCGATGAACTCAAGCTTATGTAACGCCTTAAGGATCTTATTGATATTGGGTAGCGAAACGAGATAATTGGTGTTCACGAAAAAAGCACTTTTGTAATCGGCCGGATAACCTCCCTCCTTTCCTTTTAGAATGGCATCGGCCACCTTTGTATAATGTATATGCGGATAGTTCTCATGGAACATAAAGGCAGGTTCGGTCGAATCGACTGGATTAGGGGTAGGAGGCAATGCCGCGCCGAAAAAAATTGGGTACGGGTAACCGCCCAGCACAGATTCCCAGGCCCTGGCCGCTGCATCGCCCCCGGGGATACCCACATTGCCTGTCATAGTTGCCAATGTAATGGCCGCCCTGTGATACTGCTCTCCATATGCAGTTCTCCCAGGACCAATGCCTGCCATAAAGGCCGCAGGTTTTTCTGTGGCATATTCTCTGGCCAGATTTTCAATGGTCAATGCCGGCACTTTGGTAATGGCCTCGGCCCAAGATGGCGTTTTGGGAGTACCATCCTCCTTCCCCAACACGTAATCCTTGAATTTTTCGAACCCAATGGAATACGTGTCAATAAATTTTTGATCCTGAAGGCTTTCCGTAATCATGACATAAGCCATGGCAATGAGCATGGCCGCATCGGTTCCAGGAAGCATGGGAATCCATTCATCTGCAAAAGTAGCGGCCGAATCGGTGTATACAGGATCGACAACGATAATCTTTGTCCCTTGCTCCTTTGCTTGGGCAAGGTACCAACTGGTATTCGTTCCGCCAATGGTGGCAGCCGGGTTCCAGCCCCACATGATAATCAGGCGGGAGTTGAGAAGATCAGCCCTCTCGTTAGAACAATAGACCGTCCCATAGGTATAATGGGAGGCAAACATGCCACCATGAAAAGAAGTTGCTGCCCACCATGAAGAAAAGCCTCCGGCCAGGGAAAGGGCCCTTGTTAATGAATTGACGGTATGCAGGCTTCCAAGGTCTCCTGCAAGAGATAAATATAAAAATGAAAGCGCTCCATGGGCGTCTTTTACCCGTTTGTATTCGAATGCAACCTTTTCCGTAGCTTCATCCCAGGAGATACGCTCAAATTTACCTTCGCCGCGCATGCCGATCCGTTTTAAGGGATAAAGTATCCTGTCTTCTGAATAGACTCTTTGTCTCAAGGCCCGGCCCCGCAAGCATGCCCGCAGCTGGGGCTCCTCACCATCGTCGGTTTCCGTACGGGTAATCACCCTGTCTTTTACATGTACCTTTAAAAGGCATGTGCCGCCGCAATGGCTTGCACAGGTTGTTGGAATGATTTTTTCACTATCCGTTGTCTGGTCGGACATGGCAAGCTTCCATTGAATGGTTGATTCGGCGAGTCGTCTTTATTCAGGCTTTTTCACCTGGTTTCAAATACTGGGTTTGGGAGATCACAATCCGGAACCATGCATGTCTCGGGCAAATATTTCTCGCTTGGGAAGACGGTTTTTTCTTAACCGGCATTGAACCTGGCTTCTATGGGGTCTATTTTTTTCAAGCCGTCAGTTTTCAATGCCTTGCGGGATCTTCGACGTTCCCTGATGGTAAGGATTGCAATGCTCGATTAGACATGGATACTGTCCACTGACTCCTGAATGGAACTTATCGACTACTGCCGTTTATGGCTCCTATTGCCCTTCCGGCCCGGAAAGAGAGATCACGCCGAGGTTCATGCTCTGGCCGAGATTCACCTTCAGCCTTTGCTCGGGAAATCCCTTCGCATTGGTTTGAAGCTGATAGTCGCCAGAGTCGGTCGGAAGCCCATCGATCTTGAAATTTCCGAAAAAATCGGTTCTCTCAGATCCCATGGACTTTCCATCCTTGAGCAGTGTGACATGGGCTTCAGCCACGCAATCCGTCTGACCGTCAACCGAAGTAAAGTGAAGTGATAAGTGAGTGATAAAAACTTACTTTTTCGATAAAAAAGTATAGGAAGATTAGCCTTGTGTGTCAAGGTTAAATGACATACGCCCAGGATAAATTGGCTCTCCATATAAAACCCTTTAAACTCATGGCATTAAGTCAAATTCCGGTACATTCTAAAAAGTCCGGGCGTGGCGGGGAATGCTTTGAACAGCAGAATATCGAATAACGAATGTCGAATGTCGAAGTAAGGAATCGCATCGTTCTATTTATCTTACATAATTGACAAAAACTCCTTCCTTCTAAATTCGAAATTTCTAGCCGTAGGTCACGTCTTTAGCGTGATTCGATATTCGATATTATTTAGCTGCAACATAAGGATGACACTAAGGGGTTTAGGTTAGAACAAATTTACCGTGCTTCCGCGGATGGTTGTTGACTCTAGTTAGGGAGAAGTATAAGATGAATATGATGAGCCCAGTTTCAAATAGAGCGATGGACTTTAATGTTGCATAAATCCTGTCGACAAAAATCGTTTCACTCGCGCTATAGTGCATGAACTGCGCGTGTAGTCATGCTTTTCTGAACCTCATATAGTGTGAACTACACTTCGGGCCGGAAAATTATGCCCACACACATTTCACGCACTCTAATACGTTTTTGTTCGAAGTTTTGTGCAACGTTAGGGTAAAAAGTCGGAAAGCACGAAAAAACATAAAATTTGGCGATAGTTTTAACAGGGAGGCAATCATGGCATTATTCACAGATCGGATGATACGGGCAGCGAAACTGGATGTAAACCTCTATGAAGAGGTTGAAGCGGACAAAGGCGCCATGGGGCAAGCCATGGGAGTTGTCATTCTTTCCAGTGTTGCTGCAGGAATTGGAACTATTGGCACGACAGGGATAAAGGGACTTGTTCTCGGAACCATAGTTGCCCTGGCGGGATGGTTTATCTGGGCGTTTCTGACATATTATATTGGAACCAGGCTGTTACCTGAACCACAAACAAAAGCAGACTTTGGGGAGTTGCTTCGCACCATCGGATTCTCCAGTTCACCGGGAGTGCTGCGCGTTTTGGGAATCATCCCCATGCTGGGCAACATTGTCAATTTCATAATCGGCATCTGGATGTTGGTGGCGATGATCATTGCCGTCAGGCAAGCGCTTGACTATAAAAGTACCTGGCGCGCAGTTGGAGTTTGTTTTATCGGTTGGATTGTTCAGATCGCCATTTTCGCTTTATTTTTTTGGATGGTAGGGGGATTCGGAGTCGCAGGATAACCACGAAAAAATATAATTAGAATTGCTGAACTTATATTTTGATGTTCCCTATTCTATTCTTTTTGTTGAGGAGGCTGGAGGAAAAATGAAGTTCCCCAAAACCGGTGATATGATAACCGGAAAAGAGGCATTGAAGCTATGTCAATATTTCGGTCTTGATTATCTTGTTGAACGAATTGAGTCCGGTCCAGAGAACTATGAAGATTGGAAATTCGATGGGTGTTCAGCCTTACCAGATGAAATAATGGGTTTGTTCACGGGCTGTAACTGGGAGGACATCACTTACAGATGCTGTCTACCACACGACCTTTGTTACGGTTACGGGGAACCCGGAAACAAAATGGAAAGAAAGCGGGTAGATGTAAAATATTACAGTGACTTGGTAACCAAGGCGGGTATGAGTGAATGGTGTGCGGCTGCTTTTCTTGTCGCGGTTCGTGTAGGTGGCTCGGAAAAATTCGGACTATCATTCTCATGGGGATTCGCTCGCAAATAAAGAAGCCGGGTCCTCAGGACCCGGATTCTTTACTTGTACGATCTGGATGCTAAAGGATGCAAGAGCTGTTTCGCCTGCAAAACAAAAGATGGCGAAAGCTATGGCAGTTGTGCAGTGAAAGATGATCTGACACCAGTACTCAAAAAAGTTGAGGAAGCCGATGCCATTATTCTCGACGTTCCAATCTATTTAAAGGTGCTTGCTGACCGTTTTGACCCTGAGAAGAAAGCAAAAAGACGGAAAGAAGTATTCCCGGAGGATTGCGAAAAGGCTTTTGAAATAGGAGTCAGGCTTGCCGGGAAAAATAAATACATATGCATGCCTTTAGGGTTTGCGGAATAATAACATTTGCGCGAGCCCTTAGTTTCTTGATTCATGAGAAAGAATCTAACGCGGCGCTTGCAGCGTGTACCCTAACGCCGCAAAAGTTGAGAATGCCGCTCGTAAGATCCCGTTTCATCGGGGAGTTCCAAGGCTTCAAGGGTGAATTAGGAAAGCAGAGTTTTATCAAACTTTACGCTCATTGCCCCGGCCATGCATGCGGCTACACATAGTTCACACGCACTGCATCTTTCCCTGTCAAAGAGGACTTCCATTTCAGGTCTTTTAATGTGAAGGGCGCCGGTGGGGCAGACCGCCGTACAGGCCCCGCACTGGAAGCATTTTTCATCATCCCGTTTAATGTCCTGCCCGATGTCCTCCACCTTGACCCCAAGGGTCTTCAGATACCGAACGCCTTTGTTAAAATCACTTCGATGCCCGCTTAGTTCAAGCACCATGAACCCTTCCTTCCTGGGATAAATGGTTGCTTTAAGAATACTGAAAGACAGATCAAAGTCCTTGACAAGATTTACGGTTATGGGCTCGTCGACGATATCTTTCGGGAATCTCAGGGAGAGTATTTTAGAGAACATGGTTTATTCCTTTCATAAAGGGTATGTAACGACTCAGGTTATAGGGTTCACGGTTCAGAGTTCAAGGTTAAAAGCGATGAAGGAGGGGCTCCATTTTTTAGACAAATACCCTGTTCATCTGGTTTCTTGATACGCCAAACGGTTTTGCACCCAAAGTCCAAGGAACACGCTATGTCGCTCTGGAAACATGAAGAAAATCCCGGTAAAATCGAAATTAGCCGTGAACCGTGAACCGTGAACCCTGAAACCAGTTACAAGGGTATAAGGAGTGAAAATTATTATCATACATTCTGAATTTTCACGTTATCATCGGACTGTTCCCTCATTAAGCATACATGTTAAACACTTTTTCAAATCCGGGCAATGCCCTTTCAATGACTGCGTCCGGTACGCAATAGGCAATTCTAAAATGGCCCGGCCCTCCAAACCCGCTTCCAGGTACGGTAAGAACATTTTCTTCCTGGAGCGCCAGCACAAAGTCCACATCATCCTCAACAGGGGTTCTTGGGAATAGATAAAAGGCGCCTTCAGGCGTTTCAAAATCATATCCAAAGGAGGCAAGCGCGTTACAAAGTGTATCCCTTTTTTTCTGGTAAACGGAAATCTCTACGCTTTCTTCAAGCAGGGCTGAAATGGCCCTCTGCATAAAAGCCGGCGCATTGACATAACCCAGAATCCTGTTACAAAAGACCATTCCTGCCACGGTCATTCTCTTATCAGAAATGTCAGGGTGTGCTGCAACGTAGCCGATTCTTTCGCCGGGAAGAGAAAGATCTTTAGAAAAAGACGTTACAACAAAGCTTTCATTATACACATCGAAAAGACTCGGAACTGTGATATTGTCGTAGATGATTTTCCGGTAAGGTTCATCCGAGATCAGGTATATGGGTTGTCCGAATTTGCTGCTGTAATGAGAAAGAAGAACTGCCAGTTCCTTCAATTTTTCGATGTGGTAGACCTTTCCCGTGGGGTTATTCGGGGAGTTTATCAAGACTGCCTTTGTCCTTTCAGTGACCGCTTCTTCAAGGGCATCAAGGTCGAGGGAGAAATCTTCCTTTGTGCTTATGAGCCTGGGTGTTCCCTGGTGGTTGTCCAAATAAAAATCATATTCCACAAAATACGGTTTTGGAATAATCACCTCATCTCCGGGGTTAAGGAGTGTTTTTAAAACCACATTGAGGCCTCCTCCTGCTCCGACTGTCATGACAATTTCATCAGCAGTAATCGTCGAAATGTTAATTCTATTGAGATAATCGGCAACCGCCTGTCTGGTTTCCACAAAGCCGGCATTGGGCATATAGGCGTGGAGACCGGCAGAAGGGTCATTGGCCAGTTCATCGATGACCTGTTTGAACCTGGGAGGCGGTTCCAGATTAGGGTTCCCAAGGCTGAAGTCAAAGACATTCTCAGCGCCGAATTTTGCTTTTCTTTCTTCTCCCTCTTCGAACATCCTTCTGATCCATGAGGATTTTTCCATGGACGTCCGGATTTTCCTGGAAACAGCCAAGGCTTACCCTCCTTCCCGATTTAGGGTTCGCGCAAAAACGTGAAGTTATTTTTGTGCGAACCCTAAGTGCTATTCATAACTTTTTAGTATGGCTTGTCAATAAAAAAGCCGGCTGGAACATCTTGACAGGGTCAGTATGTTTCACTAGTTTAGTTCTGTTATCACATTTTTCCAAGATAGATACCAAATTGTCTTGTCTGCCAATCACATAAACTTTGTCAGGAGAGGATAACGTGGGAAAAAAGGCGAAGAAAAAACCAACCATCGCCATCTTAACGGGTGGCGGAGACGTGCCGGGTCTTAATGCCTGCATCAAAACCCTTGTTTATCGAGGATCAAGCGAGGGCGTCAGAGTGCTCGGAATCAGACGGGGATGGGGCGGTATTCTGGACTACAATCCTGACGATCCGAAATCTTTAGATCGTTCTATCGGGGAACTGGAACCGGCTCAGGTTCGTACCATTGACAGGTCGGGAGGGACATATCTTCACTCGTCCAGAACCAACCCGAGCGCTGTAAAGTTGAAACAGACGCCTGAATTTTTGAAAAAAAAGTTCAAAAAAAACGACGAAGTTAAAGATTTTACCGACCACGTTATGAAAAACCTGGAACAACTTGGGATTGATGCCATCATCCCCATTGGAGGGGATGATACCCTGAGTTTTGGGGAACGGTTGCACAGGGAAGGCTTTCCCGTAATTGCGATTCCTAAAACCATGGATAACGACGTCTTTGGCACAGATTATTGTATTGGTTTTTCAACCGCGGTCACAAGGAGTGTGAATTGCATACATGACCTCAGAACCTGCACCGGGTCACATGAAAGGATTGCAGTAATCGAATTGTTCGGCCGTTACTGTGGTGAGACATCCCTGATCGCCGCTTACCTGGCCGGTGTTGACCGGGCGGTTATTTCTGAAGTTCCTTTTGAGCCCGAAAAACTCGCTGAGTTGATAATGAAGGACAAGGCGGCCAATCCAAAGAACTATGCGATGATCACGATTTCTGAAGGGGCCAAAATGATCGGTGGTGAAATGTTTCTGTCCGGGGAGGCGGATGCCTATGGCCACCGGAAACTGGGTGGTATCGGAGATGAGACAGGGGTTATCCTGAGGGCGCTTACTGGTGAAAGTGTCCTGAACCAGAGTCTTTCCTATCTGATGAGGAGCGGTGCGCCGGATTCACTGGATCTCATGGTTGCCGTTAACTACGCAAATACGGCCATTGACCTTTTCCTAAAAGGCACATTTGGCCGTCTTGTTGCGTTGAGCAGAGGTATATACACGGATTTTCCGCTGAGCATCATTACTACGGGTCAGAAAAGAGTGGATGTCAGGGAACTGTATGACGTAGAAGAATATCGGCCCAAGGTGCTGCATGTTGTTGGAAAGCCGATGTTTTTATACTAGTGCCCCGTCTCAAAAGTTTAGTGCCTTAAAATGGCAACATGAAATATTCATATAAACTCATACGTTTCACCCATGTGTGGGTGACGGGGAAATCCGAAATTCGAATATCGAAACTCTAAACAAATTCTAATGACAAAAATATCAATGACCAAAACGAGAAATGGTCGTATCATGATGTTTTTGTTTAGAATTTCGAAAATTCGCATTTCGATATTGTTTCGAATTTCGGATTTCGATATTCGGATTTTTTAAGATTGTTCCTGT
>Ga0209345_10004794_pt1 | contig 12876 bp, 11 predicted proteins | sample Cruoilmetagenom7_FD_187294 | JGI IMG/M metagenome (GOLD analysis project Ga0209345, IMG submission 187294) | Oil polluted marine microbial communities from Coal Oil Point, Santa Barbara, California, USA - Sample 7 (SPAdes) (version 2) | ecosystem: Environmental > Aquatic > Marine > Oil seeps ...
GCAGCCAAGTGTTTAAGTGCCGCAGCGAATACGGATATAGCCTCCCTAGATATAAAAGCAGGTCCGGCGGAAGACTATCTTTCACAAGCGAGAGGGTACCGCGAAAAAACAGTTGAAAATCCCATCGTTGAAGTAGAAAAAATACTCGAAAGCGTTGGCGAAAACTGGATCGACAGCGCCGAAATGACAACGATTAAAATGGCCTATGAAACTGAGCGACCAGACTACAACGCGGATCGTCTAAGGGAAGCTCTAAATGTCGCGGAAGCAAGGTACAGCGAAAACCCACTTATCCTTTTATACGTCTCTATATATTCTGGGTATAGACTTGGCGATTGGGACAGAGCAAAAATTTTATCTGACAGGATAAAACTCATGCAAACTGATGACACAGATTCAGTATTTATGCTTGACGCAGGCTATGCATTCTTGAACGCCGCACCAGAAAAAATAATGGATACATGTGTCTTGGCCTATTCTGAACATTCATTATTTTCAAACTTGCTTATTAACGCCTGTGCCCGGCGGGCAAAAAACATGCGGTGGATAAAAAAAACTGATACCAATTTATCAAAGCTAGGGTATGCGACAAAAGCGAAAAGAGTTGCGTTTATTGAAAACAAAAATCTGGACGAAGAGTTTGCTGAGCAGTTTGTAAATGCTTTAAACCTACCGCCGGATTAATCCAAAATTTCCAACCTTTCAGGGTCGTTCAGCCAAATTATCGGGCCACCATATAGCTCTATATAGCCACGCACACGCACACGGGCTCCGGATAGGCCGAGCGGATCATAGCTGGCTTTTTTGAAAAATTTACGGGATTTCTTGGGGACGGCGATGGTGAAATCAGTTTTGTAATCAGCGCCAAAGTTCAGATAAATCGTGCCGCGCACTTCGGCGGTTTTGATGATAATGCCCTCGACGACTTGTACGCTGTCTACATATTGCGCCAGTGGATCGGGGTCGGGCTTGCGAACATCGTAAAACGCCCCGGTGATTTTGCTGTCCCAAATACCGCGTTTGGCGGCGCGGGCGGACTGCTCTGCATCATACAGAACTGCCATGTCTTGCTGATATCCGCCCCAGCTATACACACGCGCCATGCCCGCCTTGACCATAGCTTCTTGTAGCCAGATGTCTGGCTCACCCTTATCGTTCAGCGTAAAGACTTGTGCAATAGCACGATTATAGCGGTCTCGCTTATCGCCACCGTAAAACAGTTTCACGGTTTTGCCTGCGGTTAGGGTGCGTAAAGTTTCCCGCGCTTCGTCCGCCATCGGCCAAGCTTCATATTTGTCTTTACCATCATATTTTTGGGCAGGCTTTGGTGCTTGAATGGCGGACAAGGAAACCTTAAGCCCGCTTGCCAGCACCAAACTATCCCCGTCAATCACCCGCGCCACCTGCCCGCTTTCGCCAGATGTTAGCACCGCACGCGGCCCGGAACCGCCAGATGTTATTTTGGCAAATGACGGCAAAGATATCGACGCAGTAAATAACACGGCCAAAGCCACGCATATCAATGTTTTATATAATAATCCCAATTTCACACTTCACCATTTTTCACCACCCTACCCTAAAGCACGACAAAGGTAAATACCCGTGTAGGCGGTTTAAGAAGGGAGTTTAGAAATCAAGCTGGGCAAGCTCATACTTACACCCTATAACAGCGAAACTAGGTCCCGTAGCTCAGGTGGATAGAGCGCAAGATTCCTAATCTTGAGGCCGGTGGTTCGAGTCCACCCGGGGTCGCCAAAAAAGAGTCGCCATTTTGGAGGTAGATATGACACAACACATTGATCTGTATTGGTCGTTCCGTTCGCCTTATTCTTACTTGGCGGTTAAGCCCACGCTGACGCTACAGGCGGCATGGGATATTGAGATAAATGTCAAAATCGTGCTTCCCCTTGCGCTTAGACAGCCGGAGTTTTTTGACAGCCGTGGGCCTGAATGGATGGGGTATTTGTTTCGCGACATCATCAGGCTAGCCGAGATCAGCGGGCAGACACTTTCTATGCCACAGCCAGACCCGGTGATTACCGATCCCGAAACCGGAACATTTGCCAAAGAGCAACCCTTGGTTTGGCGGTTATCGCGGCTCGGGGTTTTGGCCAATGAAGCGGGGTGCGGTTTAGCGTTCTTACGCGAAGTTGGCTCTTTGGTTTGGAGCGGAGAGAAATGGCTAGAGGACGATCGGTTGGACGCGGCTATCACCCGCATGGGGCTGGACTTAAATACTTTGGAAGCCGAAATGGATGTGCCGCGTATAGATGCGCTTATCCATCAACACGATAAAGATTTACGCGCCGCCGGGCACTGGGGTGTACCGACATTTGTTTTGAACGGTGAACCATTTTTCGGCCAAGATAGAATAGATGTGCTGGAATGGCGGCTCGGTAAAATGGGCGTTGCCCGGCGCTAATTTTTTTCTAAAACAATTTCCTTAATCAGCAGGCGAAGTATTGTGCCCGGCTTGGCCAGCTCTATATACAACTCACCGCCCAGCTTGGCCGCTCGCCTTTTCATGCTGTCCAGCCCGCGCCCCCTTGAATTTTGATCTGATATGCCACGTCCATCATCTTTTACTGTGATGCACAATGGCAAATTTCCCGAAATTTTCTCTACCGTAATGCTGACATTTTTTGCGCCCGCATGGCGCTGGATATTGGTGAGAGCTTCTTGTAAGATACGGTAGATATGCAAGACGGCTTCGGGGCCGAAGCCCTCTGCGGGTTCGTCGAGCAGGTTTTGCCAGGAAAATTTTATGCCCTCCGCCGCTAGCCGAGATCGTGCCCGCTCTTGGAAAATTGCCAACGCCGTATCAAGGCTAGTCCCAACATTATCCAGCGAGTCGATCATCAAACGCAGATCATTTAATGCCCGCTGAATGTCTTGCTCAACTACGGCAGGTTTGGATTTCCCGCCGCGTACTGACGATAAAAGCGACACCAATTGCCCGCCAACCCCGTCGTGCATATCGCGCATAATTCGAGAGCGTTCCTGTAGTAAAGTGGTTTGGGTTTCGTGCGCCCGTAATTCCGCCTGACCTGCGAGAATTTTTTCCTCCGCGATTGTTACCGTTTTGTTGAGTTGGGTATTGCTGATCATCACCGCTTCAAACACCGATTGAGCGCGGCGCGCTAAAGACAAGAGCAAAGCAAAGGGGAAAAACAAACTGGCCGCAAACACCAACGAACCTGTCCGATCAAAAAACCGCACCATAATCATGTCAACAATCACGGCGGCGATGACCAGTAAAAAAGCGGCCGCTTCGACGATAACCTCTTTGCCGTGATTGGAATAATAGGCGATAAGCCGCAGTCCAAGCATGGGCATCAACAGTAATGCCGTCCAGGTCACGGCTTTATTGGCAAGTGTTGCACCAGAGGCGCCGCGTGTTGCGGTCAAGTAAATACTAATCGCACTTACGACGATAAAAAGACCCCAAGCGATTTGCCAAACTCTTCGCCTTAAATCTGCAGGCACGGGTTTATCCAGGCGACGCCAAAAAGTCTTGAAACGCGGCGCAGCAAAGCCGGACGTCCATTCCATAATGAAACAAACACTTGCCGCCAAAGTGCCCCAGAAAAATGTCACATAAAGCGCATAGTTTAAGCGCCCCGAAATCCACGAAAATGGTAATATCTGCACCGCTGCTGCCCCCGCCCAAAACACCATCAATAGGGCGAGGCTATAAAGCAAACTGCGGGCACGAAACAAAGACGCGGTTGCCGCACAGAACAGCGCCACAAACAGACTTATAACAATATGTATGCTCGGAAAATAAACCCGGGTGAGATTGATAATATCATGGGCGGGTTTTAGCTCGTCGTATTCCCCAATAAAAAATGGGTATAACAATTTGCGGCCAGTGCGTCTGGTCACGACAATTTCCATGGTCTTTCCGTTTTGAATTTTGTCCATAGGCAGTCGGTGCAAGTGCGCCCACATCTGGTACCTATCTGCCGGCAGCGCCATGCGGCCGCGTCCCGCCACCCATTCGCCGTCTATATAGACGGCAACATTGTTGCGGATTTTCGGCATCAAGATTGCCGGATCTTTTAAGCCAGCCTTGTCCGCATGCAGGTCAACGGTATAGACCGCATAGGGGTGATTGCAGCACCGGCCATAAGGCAGGCTAGTTGGTTTTTGCGAGCCGGGGATAATATCCAAGGGTGTCGGCGTGTCGCTTTCGCTATAGATAGCTTCGGAAAATTTCTGTGCCTGTAAATCGTTTAAAGGCGTCGCGGCCAAAAATAATATCCCGAGCATAGTGGCCAGCGCTGCAAATACGCCAAAGGCCCAAAGTGCAAACGCCCGCGGGCGATGGGGCTGAGCCATGTCAGGGGTATTATATACTGATGAGACCATTTTGCATTGCCTCGAAAACCGCTTCGCCGCGGGAATTCACGGCGAGTTTTTTATACAGGGAAGACGCATATTCGGAAACCGTGCTTGGCGATATATCCATTTTACGTGCCGCTTCTTTATAGCTAAACCCCCGGGCTAAATATTGCAGTAGCTCAAGTTCGCGCGGGGAAAGTTTAGGTTTATCGCTCGTATTTTCGCCAGTCCTAGTTTCAGCTCTATAACTTTGTAAGAGATACGCCGCCGCCCGTGCACTAATCGGCACGCCGCCGTCAAGTACCGAGCGGATGGCTTCGCCAATTTCTGCGGCGCCGCTGTCTTTCAAGATAAAGCCGTCTGCACCAGCATCGAAAGCTTTAAGGACACTATCCCTGTCACCAAACACGGTAAATATCAAAACGCGAACATCCTGGCGTGCCGCACGCAGTTCACTTATCAATTCGATACCCAACCCATCCGGTAAGCCAATGTCCAGCAAGGCCAAATCAATTTTGGTAAAGTCCGCTTTACGCGCCTGTTCCAACGAGCCCGCCATATAAAAAATATCGACGTTCTCAATGCCGCCAATCAAACCCTCTAGGTTCAACCGTAATTGCACATCGTCTTCCACAATAAGTATTTGTGTCGGTTTAGTTCCCACCAGTATTCCGTTCGCTCATTTATATCTATCCCAGATACGAGTATTATCCAGTAAATTCGGACACGTTCCAACCCCTGTATCTGCAGGGATTGTCTCCCTAATCCGTACCGTTGTAGCTTCACCTTACTCCACTAACGGGGCAAATAATACTTAAAACAGGAGATATTGAAATGGCACGAATTCGAGGAAATGGACAAAACAATGTTCTGAACGGTACATCCGGCGACGATCTAATGCTGGGGCGGAACGGCGACGACATATTATACGGTAACGGCGGCAATGACATCTTAAAAGGTGGTCGCGGTGATGACGATCTTTATGGCGGTGACGGCATGGATGAATTGTTTGGTGGCCGCGGTGCCGATGAATTGTTTGGCGGTAACGGCAATGATATACTGAAAGGTGGCGCTGATAATGACATTCTTACAGGCGGTGCTGGCGATGACACAATGTTTGGCGGCAACGGTAATGATGTGATGATTTCTGACGGCGGTTTAGATATTGCAACGGGCGGTGCAGGTGCGGATGTGTTCGTGTTTAAGCCGAGCTCTGATATTTTGACAATTACCGATTTTGAAAACGGTGTTGACGTGATGGACATTTCTGCATTTGGATTTGATAGCAACGGCTATTCGCAAAATTATGCAGGTTACCTAGAAAGTCACGGTGCCGATACGCATGTTGTATTTTATGATATAGATGGTGAGACCGGACGCATTATTCTGGAAGATTTCTCCCATGTCGATATTGACATAACAGATTATATTTAAAGATCTCCCTTCATTCAGACAACGGGGCGCTTGACCAGCGCGCTTAAGAGGGATTCGGAATATATTCCCCAGCTATTCCGGATCCATTTATTTTAATGGCTTTAATGCCGACAATGGGGCTGGTGTGGCTGGTGCAAGAGCGTGTTGGCAATATACGTTTTACTCTAGCAACACATTATCCTGGGCCATCAAGCCATTTCGCATCAATCAGTTTTGATTGTACCATCATGTCTTCCAGTTTAAACGTATCAAACCCGTTTTCTTTTTTGTAAGCTTTGAATTGATCAAAATATTTTTTTTGTTTTCCCCTTCGTTTTGTAGCAATCAGCATGGTGTTTTTGGGGGAATGCTCACTGGCGACAAAATCAATAACATCCACTTTATATCCTTGTGACTGCAAAAGCATGACCCGCGCATTGTCGGTAATCAAATCGGCCATTTTGTGCAGAAACAGTCCATTTTGGATAAATTTCGAAAGTACTTTTGAGTTTCTCACTTGTGGGAGAACTTCTTTCTGACAACACGGGGCGGAAACAATAATGCGCGATTTTTTGCTCATACCAATAAGAAGAGCGTCATCGGTCGCCGTATCACAAGCATGGAGAGAAATAACGGCATCATAATAATGTTTTGGCGCATAATCTTCCGCTTGTAGATTGTAAAAGGTCAGCCCGTCAAATCCGCATTTTTTTGCCGTATTATTGCCGTCGATTGTGAGGTTTTCACGGCTTTCCACGGCATCTACGATTGGAATTACGCCAATGTCTAACAGGTGCTTGTAAGTAGCAAAGGTTACATATCCTTTGCCCGCGCCGATATCGAGGACTTTGACTTTGGATTGTTTGTTAATTCCCGCAAGAAGTATGCGTTCAGAAAGTAGCTCAACAAACCGGCTGATTTGTTTAAACTTCTTAGTCATTTTTGGCTTAATCGAGCCATCATCATTTGTGATCCCCAGCTCGCGCAGAAATAAATCACTCGTATCCAATTTGTATTTAGTTTGTTTTTCCATGCCTAATATTCACCAATATTTTAATAATAAAATTTCAATACTATATTATCATACACACTTCCACAGCGCGCAACTGATGTATTCAAATTAAAATTAGGCTCAAGCTCTTATAGACCCTATGACAGACTTAAGGACCCGGGATTAATTAAGCCTTTGGGATCCATTTGCATTTTCACGGCTTTCAGTAAATCTAATGTTGGTGCGGGCAAAGTTGCCAAATACGCATAAGTCTTACCGATTTGTAGATGAGCGGCACCATGTTTGCTCATGAGGTCTTTTAGCGCGGCACGTATCTGGTCTACAGATGCTCGTGCTTCGGGGTTGTCGGCAAATTCGTTTATTTTACGCAAATGCCCGGCTTCGACTTTGCGGTGATGAATGTCCATGAGCGCGTCCGGCCAGAAGAAAACGGGCTCTATGACCATAGCGCTCGCGCCGACACTGGTTAAGAGATAGCCCGTCCCAATATTATATTTTTCACATGTGTCTTTATGCGCATCAAGCAAAGCAGTAATGGCCTCCATGAGGGCGACGGCCTTTGAGTGTGGCACCACCGCATGGACGGGCGCCCAGCGTTCGCCGCTCGGGCCGATCATGGAATTTGGTGGATTGAACGGATTGGCCGCGACCAAAGTTGGAATGGCATTTTCAATCTCGGTGCCGCCTGCTTCTTTCATTATGGTTTTGACAGCTTCAATATCGGATTGTGCCGCTGTCTCATGGTGGTTCTCGCTGGTGATGTGTACAGAGTACGGCACGTCCTTCATAAACCCGCGCCCGGCACTGGCAATCTTTGCGCCAGTTTTCAGAGCGCCCATGACAGACCCGCTTGCTTTCATCACCCCTGCAAGAGCCTTCACATCCTTCGCCAAACTTTCCCGCTTCATACGTTGGGCTTGCAAGAACGGATCAAAGCCGAAGCATTCCGACGCTAGACCCTGCCTTGCTATTTCGCTCATGGCGGGGAGCATATCTTGGTAGTTTGTGAAGCTAAACGAAGCATGAGCTTTGTGCTTGGGCTCACGAATGAGTTTCAAACTGATCTCAGCCTTGACGCCGAGCGCCCCGCAATCCCCCGTAAACAAACCCGTCATATCCGGCCCGAAATTGCGGAAAAAACCTGAACCAGTTTCGACGATACGGCCATCCGCCGCGACGATTTTTAGTCCCATTATGCTCTCGGCAGATGTCCCATATAAACCGGAGCCAAAGAAAATAGAGTTCTGGCTAACCGAGCCGCCCACCGTTGCATACAGCCCGGACAGCGTGCCCCAAAACGGCGTGCGCAGACCTGTACCTATGAGTGCTTTGTGTAAGTCCGCCCACGTACACCCGGCCTCTACGGTGACATACATATCATCCGTATTTATCTCGACGACTCTGTTCATACGCGATGTATCAATGCTGATAGATGTGTTGGTGCTGGGGAGATAACCGCCCGTATAGGACAAACCGCCGCCGCGCGGGAATACCGCCATACCGTTCTCCGTCGCTAGTTTTACGGCTTTTGACAGTTCGTCAATATTGGCTGGGCGGAGCACGGCGCGACTGGTAAACTGGGCGCGGCTATAAACATCTTGGGAGAAATAGGCGCATTCTTCCTCGTTGGTGACGACATGTTCCGCACCGAGAATGCCCACCAATTGTTGTTTTAAAGTTTTGTCCATTTTGTTCCCTATACGCAGTTTATGTTGTAAACGTTGTCGGCGCAAACAGAATGATTTTTCTCATTGTCGTAAACAGGTTTTAAAAATAGGGTCAGCTCATGGATACACAGGATAAACTTTTGGGGTCGAGCTATATTGGGCTGGCTTTGCAAACTGAAGTGCAGGCGGTCAATGCCTGCACAGGATGTGAAGATGCCCGTGCTTTGATGTTTGCCACCATAAACAGGCTGGCGAAAGAAATCCGCTCTAGCAAAATGTTTATTGGGTCGGATTTAAAACTGGTGGTGTTGCCGGAATATTTCATGACCAGTTATCCTGCGGGTGAGAGTATTCCCGCGTGGGCAGACAAAGCCTGTATTGAAATCGACGGGCCGGAATATCAGTCGCTGGGGAAAATCGCGCAGGACAATAATCTGTACCTAGCGGGGAATGCCTATGAGCTCGACCCGCATTTTGAGGGTCTGTACTTTCAAACCTGTTTCATTATTGCCCCGAACGGGGATACGGTCTTACGGTATCGGCGTCTCAATTCTATATTCGCGCCGACGCCCCATGATGTCTGGGATAAGTATCTGGATGTGTACGGCATTGACGGGGTGTTCCCTGTTGTGGATACGGAGATCGGGCGGCTGGCGGCCTTGGCGTCCGAGGAAATTCTTTATCCGGAAATCGCGCGGGCACTGGCCATGCGCGGCGCAGAAATTATCATGCATCCAACAGGTGAAATGGGCATGATGTCTGAGACCCCCAAAGCCATATGTCGCAAAGCCCGCGCCGTAGAAAATATGGTCTATATGGTATCAGCAAATTCGGGCGGCATTGCAGGGCATGCATTACCAGCCAGCGCCACAGACGGGCGTTCGTCCATAGTCGATTATCAAGGGCGCACTTTGGTGGAATCAGGTTGGGGTTCGACCATGACCGCACACACCACAATCGACCTCAATGCCCTGCGTAAATACCGCCGCCGTCCCGGTATGGGCAATCTATTAGCCCGCCAGCGGTTTGAAGTTTTTGCGCAAACCTACGCGGCGCACGGCAGCCAAACCGCAAATTCTATGCTAGATAAAAATGGTAATGTCCAAGTCCCCAACCGCAAGCATTTTTTAGATGCGCAAGCCAAGTCGATTAAAGGTCTTTTGGATAAGGGGATTATTTAACACGACCTTATTCTTCCTCCATTTTTCATGGGGGAAGTACCGAAGCTCTTGCGAAGGCGATGGTGGAAACGATGGTAAATCCGAATACGAAAGTTCAGATGCGCACAAGATGTGCGCGCCCCCATCGAGCGCTAAGAAGCGCCCACTTCCCCTATGAAACATGGAGGAAGGAGAATGGTGGTAATCAATAAATGTTGATATTTACAACTTAACCCAAGGATATTTCGCAAAATAGGCGTCCTCAAACGCTTGAAGCGAATCCATTGACTCATTGGTCAAATCTATCGCATCCAACCCGCTCAACAACATATGTTTATGCGGCGCACTAATCTTAAAACTTATACCGCCAATCATTTGGGTTTTGAGATTGACCTCTATGTCCGTATCCATCTTTGCTAAAAGCGCAATGCTCCGGTTGGGTAGGCGGACGGGGAGCACACCGTTTGCGATACAGTTATTATAAAATATTCCCCCGAAACTCTCCGCGACGATCACCCGAAACCCGTATTCGGCCAGAGCCCAGACCGCCTGTTCTCGTGACGAGCCACAACCAAAATTTGCGCCGCTCAATAATATCTGTGCGCCTTTAAACTGTGGCCAGTTGAGAATGAAATCGGAATTTATTTCGCGTCCGCTTTCATAACGCCAACCAGCAAACAAACCACCCGCAAGCCCGGTTTTTGTGACACCTTTAATTTCCCGCGACGGGATGATGGTATCCGTATCAATGTTATTGCGCAGAAGTGGTACGGCTTTTGAGCTTAGTGCGGTGAGAGGTTTAGCCACGGCTGACCTCCAAACCTGAAGCACTACAAATATGTCCCGCAACCGCAGATGCGGCAACCGTTGCTGGGCTGGCGATATGGGTGCGTGCCCCTATTCCCTGGCGACCTTCAAAATTTCTATTGGTAGACGAGATTACCCGCTGGCCTTTGCCAAAGCCCTCGCCGCCCGCATAAAAACACATGGAGCATCCGCTTTCGCGCCATTCAAATCCGGCTTGTTTAAAAATGATATCCAACCCCTCCGCTTCTGCGGCGCGTTTAACGGCGCTGGAGCCTGGCACACAAATAGCGCGCACATTTCTGTGGACATGATGTCCCTTGAGCACACGCGCCGCTGCCCGTAAATCCGATAAACGCGCATTGGTACACGAGCCAATAAAGGCCGCATCTATCTCTAGACTGGAGATTTTCTTCCCACCCTCAAGCCCCATATAGGCGAGGGATTTTTTGTCTTCCTGACTGCTCGGCTTTGGAATTTTTTGGCTAAGCGGGGTGGACTGTGCCGGACTGGTGCCCCAACTAACTGTCGGCGCAATTTTGCTGGCATCAATTCTGATGGTTTTGTCGAACCGAGCACCTGCATCGGATTTTAAACCTTGCCAGTCTGTTATGGCTTTATCCCATGCCGCGCCTTTCGGAGCGTAGGGTTTGTCTTTCAGCCATGCGTAAGTTTTATCGTCTGGTGCGACCATGCCGGTAAATGCGCCAAACTCAACCGCCATATTACACAGGGTCATGCGGGCTTCCATGTCCAGCGCCCGCACTGCAGCTCCGGCAAATTCGATGGCAGAACCGCGCCCGCCTGCTGCGCCGTAGATACTAATCAAATGCAGAATCATGTCTTTGGCGGTTACACCTATTTGCAATGCCCCATCAAAATCCACCAGCATGGATTTGGGCTTGGTCAAGCGCAGGGTCGATGTAGCCATAGCGTGTTCGGCCTGGGTCGAACCGATACCGAAAGCAAGCGCCCCGAATGCGCCTTGGGTGCAGGTGTGGCTGTCTGGGCAGACAATGGTCAGACCCGGTAGAACGATGCCTTGTTCAGGGGATATAACATGGACGATACCTTGTCGTTTATCATCCAAATCAAACAAGGTGATGCCCGCAGCCTTGGCAGCGCGGCGGGTTGTGGTAATAAACGCAGTCCCGCCCGGCATCAAGGTCTCATCGCCGCGCCCAGGATGCGTATCGACAATATGATCCATAGTTGCGAACACATGTTCAGGGCGACGAACTTTGCGGCCTGCTTGCTCCATGCTAACCAGTGCGACCCCGCCCGTGCGTTCGTGTAGAAATATCCGGTCAATGTAAACCAGGTCTTCTCCGCCGTCCAAGTCGCTGACTTTGTGGGCTTGCCAAAGTTTTTCAAATAGCGTCAAAGCGCTCATAATTTCACAATGGTTTTACCAAAATTACCGCCCGCCATGAGGCTGCAGAACGCATTTGGTGCCAGTGCCAGGCCTTCGGTAACATCTTCGACAAATTGGATTTGACCGGAATTTATCCACGCGGTCGCTTTATCCAAAAACTCTGTCTGTTTGTCAAAATGGTCATAAACCACCAAACCTTTGACGATGGCACGGGCGCGAATAATAGTGCCGGGATTAGGACCAGGCGGCGGGCTGTCGGTATTATATTGCGCCATCAGGCCACATAAAATCACCCGTGCCCCGAGCGCCAACTGGTTCATGGCTGCGTCCAAAATATCGCCGCCAACATTATCGAAATAAATATCGACCCCGTCAGGGCACAGGCGTTTAATCGATTCCGCCGGGTCTTCGTCTTTATAATTGAAACACCCATCAAATCCGGCCACGTCCGTCAGCCAATCCATCTTGCGCCTCTGCCCCGCGATACCAATAACCCGACACCCCATAATTTTGGCAATCTGCCCGACCATAGACCCAACAGCCCCGGACGCTGCCGACACCAAAACCGTATCGCCAGCCTTGGGTTCTGCCAAATGCACAAGCCCCGCATAAGCGGTCAGCCCCGGCATACCGAGCACGCCCAGTGCGAGTGAGCGCGGCGTGATACGTGTGTCCAATTTTTGCATACCCGTGCCGTCGCTCACCGAATAGGTCTGCCAGCCGCCAAAATGTTTGACGAAGTCGCCGACTTTGAAATCAGCATGATCAGACTGCACGATTTCAGACACAGTTTCCCCGCGCATCATATCCCCCGGATGAATAGCGCCAGAAATATGCCGTCCATTTATCTGGCCGCGCATATAGGGGTCGAGGGAGAGATACTCCGTTTTACACAGGACTTCATTTGCCCCCACAGTTGGTATGTCAGTTTCCACCAATGCGAAATCCGAAAGCGCAGGCACAGCGTCCGGTCGGTTCTTGAGCAATATTTGTTGGTTGGTTTTCATCTCCAACTAAGCCGACTTCTTATCCCATACGGGCTGTATCGGTGCATCCAATCCGGTTTCCTTCTTACAGTTCTTGCGCAAGGCTTTCAGATCA
>Ga0209345_10004795_pt1 | contig 12874 bp, 10 predicted proteins | sample Cruoilmetagenom7_FD_187294 | JGI IMG/M metagenome (GOLD analysis project Ga0209345, IMG submission 187294) | Oil polluted marine microbial communities from Coal Oil Point, Santa Barbara, California, USA - Sample 7 (SPAdes) (version 2) | ecosystem: Environmental > Aquatic > Marine > Oil seeps ...
TCTCCCCCCAGGTTGAATTCAGATTTTAAAAGATTTGTCTTTTGTTTGATTCTTCCTTCTAACGGTAATATGCGTCAAGGAGAGTCAGGATTGATTGGCCTAAGATAAAGCCAAGCTCAATATTATTTTGCAGGTAAAAATTACGGACAAACAAGATCTGCACAAGCAGATATTAAAGCAATTTTTGCAGGTCGAGTTTTTTGAAATATGCTGGTTTCAGGTGCAATAATTTTCAGTTTTTCAAATTACCACAGGCCACCTATTGTGCATCTAAATCTTTTATTATGAGATTCTATTATTTTTTGGAGTCTGTTTAAATGTTTTTCAGTCTGTTTTTCCATAACCCCATAGGGCCAATCCTTACTAAGAGCCTCATATTTTGCCACGGGGAACATATTAAAAGGTAATAAATCAATCCCTTTTACCTGGTTTAGCGGGTAAAGAAATTTGGCAGTTTGAGCAATATTTTCTTCGTCATCATTAAATCCTGGAATTAATGGTATGCGAACAATAATTTCATCCTTAAAATCATTGTTAAGCTTTTTAAGATTTTCATGAATCAACTCATTGGGAACCCCTGTTCCCTCTTTATGCTTTGCGCTATCCATGTGCTTGATATCACACATGAGAAGATCGCAATGTTTGATTACTTTCCAGATATTTTCATAGCTTGAATATAAAGCTGTTTGAATCGCCGTATGTATACGTTCTTGTTGACACAGGCTAAGAACCTCCGTTGAAAAATCAGGTACAAACAGGGGGTCTCCTCCGGTAAGTGTTATGCCGCCGCCGGAGCCATCGTAAAACAATTTATATTTTGCAAGCTGTGCGCATAAATTTTCAGCAGTAATCTCGTGTCCTATTACTTCCATGGCATGCTCCGGGCACGCCTCCACGCATTTGCTGCAGCTGATACCCAGGCATTTTGTTAAATCAATTCTGAGTTTGTCATGCAAAAGAATAGCATTAGCAGGGCATACCTCTTTGCACTTGCCACAAGCTTTACATGTAACTTTATTGAACCAGATTACAGGCTGCTGCTCAAGCAATTCAGGGTTTTGACACCACTTGCATCTCATTGAACAGCCTTTTATAAATACAAGGCTTCGATTACCAGGCCCATCGTGTACAACACATTCCTCTATTTCCTTTATATATGCTTTAATTGACAATTTTTCTCCTTTGCAAGTTTAAAGTTTATTTTTAAGGAATTCAGAGTGGATAGGTATAATTACGAAAAGTTTACCCCATCTCATGGATAATAGGGTAAATTTTTCGTAATTTTTCAAATAATAAAATTACAGTCTGTGGTCTACACGATCAAGAACAGCCCCCTGCATAAACTTCGGCAAAGGAACAAAGTAAGCACTATAGCCTGATACCCTGACTGAAAGCATCTGATTTTTCTCAGGTTCTTTTTGTGCTGCAAGCAATTGGTCCTTTGAAAGGAAATTGAACTGCATTTGTGACATGCCAGCCATAAGTCCGCTCCATGTATAATCAACCAGTTTATCAAGGCCGGCATTGCCTGCACAGGTAGCATAATCAAATTTCTGATTGTATATATATGCCTTGAATTTGGCCTGATCAATCTTTAAGGCAGAGTTAAACCTTGCCCAGGGGCCACTTTTGTCAAATTCAGCATGGGGATTAATCCCGCCATCGCATAATGCCTCACCACGTTTTCTACCATTGGGTAACGCGCCCACCATGGGTGCAGCCATGAATACCCAGCTTATGGGAAGCGCGTTGAGAAAAACAGGCTTACCCCTTGCATCTTTATTCTTCAAACTTATTTCATAAACATCTTTGGTTGCCTTGACCATCATGTTATCAGCAAAATCATTATCATTGCCAAATTTGGGTGCATTTCTGAAATCTCTTCGCATTTCTTCAAAGCCTTCCCAGTCTGTTGCAATTGCTTTAATAAGCTGGGGTAATGTATATTTTTTCTTTTCATAAACCCAATATTTTAACCCGGCAAGGGCATCAATGGAATCCACCCATCCGTAAATGCTCTGGAAACTCAGCAGGGGAGCCTTGCTATATTCAACTATATCATCCCCTGTTTCCATGCATTCGCGATATAAGAGGCTCAGGAAGGGCCGACGACAGGTCTCTTTCCATTTAATGTTACATTTATTTCGGAGCCGCACCTCAGTTCTGACAATCCATTCCCATTGTTTAAGCCAGGCCTGATAAAAATCTTCGAAATTTTTAAAATTGGCAGGAGCGCCTGTTTCTATTGTTTTAACCCATTCATATCCAGCCTCCGGGTCTTTGCCATTAAACATTGCAAATTCAAGAGCTTTTAAAATATTAGGGTAAAAAGCATCACGTTTTGGGGCACCTTTGGAATTAATAGTTGATCCTGGGCTGTTGCATCCTACAACGGCCCAGTTTCGTGCTTCCTCCAGAGTTATTTCAGGAGCATACATGTCCATCATGCTTGGTATGGCAACTTCATCATTTCTAATGGAAGGGTGCCCCATCCCTGATCGGATTATCTCCATAAGCCTTTTAAAGTCAGATTTTTTAGTTTTGGTACACCAGCGAAATTTTATATCAGGGAAATGGAATCTGTAACCATCAAAAACATCAAGAAATAATAATGTTAAATCAGTTGTGGCATCACTCCCATCTGTGTTTTGGCCTCCGATTGTAATTACAGAGAAATCCCGGGTTCCCTGTCCTGCTTTTTCAAGTGCCCCAAATCTGGATGGTATTCCAGACATTTCGTGAAATTTAGATGCATAGCATGCAATTATTTCACCTGCTGTTATTCTGTCGAGGGTTTTTTCTTTAATAACATCCTGTTCATACCACTGCCAAAAAATACGATCAGGCAAAAAGCTTAAAGTATGGGATACTGTTTCAATACAATATGTAAGTAAAAAGCTGAACCAGTACAACTGCATGGCCTCCCAGAATGTACGGGGAGCGTTTTCTGCTATCCAGTCACAGTTTTTTGCTACTTGTTCCAAGATTTCTTTTGATTTTTTATCAGGCATTTGGGCGATTTTTTCTCTTGCTTCAACAGCATGCCTTTTAATCCATTTTATAGCAGCTTCAGTAGCTCTGATAGATGCTTTTGCATTTTCAATTTTATTTTTTAAATCTATCTCTTCTTCACCTGATGCTTCTTTAAGTGCCTCATTATACTCATCAAGTTTTTGTTGTTTTAAATTTATAAGCCCTCTATAGCCTATCTTCAAATACCAGTCATGATCAGGATTTGCCCGCAGGCCAGAGGAACCGTTTGGCTCAAAAAATCTTCCTGGCTGCTGTGGGTTGTAATACATCTGATATTCATAGTCGGTCATGTCATCTTTAACTCTAAGGGCCATGTTAAAGTTATCTGACAATTGTCGCAGCCTGGTAAAATCATCATCACTGATATCAACTTTTTTAGTATTTTTCCACGCTTTGATTTTGTTTGTGGTAACGTTATTTGCTATTTCAAGATTCGTCCAGGAAACGCTTAAGGCATCCCAAATGATTGCATGCTGATCATTACATGGCAAGCCTATCAGCATATCGTGGGGTCTGATAAGAATTTGCTGTTTTTCCAGATATTGTTCAAGTGACTCCGCAGACAGGCTAGATAAACTGATATCCGGATTAGCTTCAAAAATATCATTCATTATGAGATTTTTTGTTACATCAAAGTACCAGTCAGGGTCCCCATAATATTCAGGTTCACTAATCTGAATTTTATCGGAAATGTTCCAGCGAAACTTCCACATTTCAGGCGTGACAACTGACCACCCCCGGCTAGTAGGATTGCCGGGAGCATCTAGAATAACACCAGCCTCTTCAGGTTTAAATAAGTAGTCTGCTTGTTTCATTCCTTTCTCCTTAGATAATTTTATATCAATAGTGATTAAAAAAACGGTTCTTGGGAAAATGATTGCGTGGTGAAGAATATATTCATGTTCGCAGTCTAAAAAGAATGATAAGTAATAACAATACCTCATAATAATTTTATATAGATATATCATTATGAGAAAACTATCTACAAAAAGGTTGCCAGTGTCTGTTGTGGGGAAGTAACTTGTTGTATTAATTTAAAAAAAAATATTATGGAAAAAACAGGTTTTATATAGAATTGTATAATCGGACATTTTTTCTTTTTTTTATGACATTTTGTCTTGTCATATGTGTATGGGAAAAGGCTCTGTCAAGAGGATGACACAAATTTACAAAGGTAATAGGTACCTATTCAGCATGGCTGCTGCTGTACATATTCGCTGAATAGTTACGATAATAGTAGATTCATACCCATTGGTTTTTTTAGCAAATGATGACTTATGAAATAAAAGTAACTTTTCAGCTGATATGTATCCCTTAGGAATGGGAGATAAATAACTTATAATTTTGGCTTTTTTTCTTGCAACTTATTAATTTATTGGGTAATCGTCTAATTTTAGATAAATTACCTTACCCGTGGAGATTAATTTTAACGTATGATTGGTTATTCCTCCGAAGTTGAAAGACAGATGAAATGTTTCGATCATAGTCTTTTTGAAAAAGATAGAAGAAGGTATGCAGCTGTTGAGGCTGTTAAATCAGGTCGTGGTGGCAAAAAATATATTTGCGATCTTTTGGGTTGTCATTTTGATACCTTAATTAAAGGGATTGATGAGTTAAATTGCGACCAGTCTCTTGCCCAAACAAAAATAAGAAATAAAGGTGGTGGTCGTAAAAACATAGTAGAAACAGCTAAAGCGCTAAATTAATCTTTTTTACGTGTACTGAAAGACAATACAGCAGGATCTCCTATGGACGAGAGCATCAAGTGGACAAATTTAAGTCACGAAAAAATCACAGCACAAATGGACTATAACTGAATAGTTACCCTTGATTTTATATTTAAACTGTGTCTTTATTTAGCAGCCAATTCTGTTTGTACATTGAGTACTATATTTAAAAATACCGTTTTTGTTCATCCCTTTTCTATAAGGTGTCTAATTATTTTTTTGACAGTATCGAGGATAAGATCTTGACGATGGAAAAACAAAAAATAGAAAAGCATGACAGTGAGCTGCTCGGAAAGCTCAGAAAGAGAATAGAAAAAAAAATGGTGTTGAAAAAAACAGAACTTCACAAAACAATTGTTTTTGCCTCAGTATTTATTGCTTTAGTGTTTTTATCTTTTTTTACCCTCATAAAAGAATCCCCTCAAAAACAGTCTGTAAAACCTGGTGAGCAAACCATACATGGCGAAAAATCTGAAATACAGAATATCAATCCGACGCAGCCGGTTAAAAAATTGGAAAATTCAACCAGCAATATTGATTCGGAGATAAAGGGAGACATCGTTGAAACTTTACCTTTAGGGGAGCCTGACAATATTTTTCAAGATTCTTCCGGCGGAAAAACCACATTATCAGAATTCAGGATATCTGGATTTTCTGTTTGCAGCGTCATAGAAAATAAAAATCCAAAAGGTGAAAAAAATATCTTTTATCTTAAAAAAGATAAATATATTTTTCTCTGGATGGAGGTCTGGCCTGAAATTTTTCCGACGACTCTTAGCCACGTATATTACCTCAACGGAAAAAAATATGTTACAGTACCCCTTGCAATAAAATATATTAGAATGAGGACCTGGAGCAGGATAACCCTTAACAGTTATGCCAAAGCAGGTCTATGGAGGGTGGATGTTGTGACACAGGATAATATAATATTAAAGAGTGTCGATTTTGAGGTAAGAAAGAATCAGGAATAAATCAGATTGCACCCGGAATTAAGGATACTATAATGGAGCTTGAAAAAAGAACAGATACTATAACGGTAAACGTAAATGTTGACATAACAGCCCTTTCACTTGAAACCATTGTCGAAAATGTAAAAAAGATTGCCGGCCGTAATGAAAAAGGGGTGTATCAGGTGGATACTGCTGATAAGGTAGGTGAAATGATCTCCAGATTTTTGCTGGGAAACGATTTTGAAGGGTATGTAAAAAATATTGATAATTATTGAATATGTGTCTATAGACTTTCATACAAATAATTTCACGGCGTTATCGGTCGTTGGAGGTATCTATTATGCCTTTTGTACCAATTTTTAAAATTCTGTATTTATATATATTTTCACAGGATATACAATGCAAATTATAATGGAACCCATAGGTTTTGTCCATACAAAGGAAGGGGACGTCCCCAGGCACTGGAGTCTTTCAGATTTGGAAGGTACTCTGGAAATAGATAAAAAATATATGGAAGGTCTGAAGGATATAAAAAAAGGCGAAAAAATTATTCTGCTCTTTAATTTTGATAGAAGTGCTGAATTCTCGACCTCTTTTTTAACTCAGCGCCCCCCCAACGGTAAGGAGAAACGAGGAGTTTTTAGTATCTGTTCCCCCAAGCGGCCTAATCCCCTGGGTCTGTCTGTTTTAGATGTCCTCGATATTTGTGAAAATATTATTAAAGTAAAAGGGGTGGATATGCTGGATAGAACGCCTATCCTTGATATTAAACCTTTTATTAAAGATAAACATGGCTGTCCTAGTTTCAGGGAGGGTGAATAATTGAATTGTTCTGCCTCGGCATCATGGCAGTTTTGTATGGTCTGTAATATTTGAAAGGACTGCTACTCCCACACCATCACCCCAGACATTTACGGTTGTTCTGCACCTGTCAAGGAACCAGTCGACAGCGAGTATAAGTCCTATCCCTTCAGCAGGGAGTCCCACCGATTCGAGGACAATAATCATGGTCACAAGGCCCGCTTCGGGTATTCCTGCTGCACCTATGGCTGCAAGGGTTGCAGTTACCGCTACAATGGCCTGCTGTGAAAGGGAAAGCTCAATTCCATATGCCTGGGCTATAAATATTGCTGCGACAGCTTCATAAAGAGCTGTTCCATCCATGTTTACAGTGGCTCCCAGGGGGAGGACAAAGCTGCTGACACTTTTTTTTATTTCAGGTGTATTATTGAGACATTTTAGGGTCACCGGCAGGGTTGCGCTTGATGAAGCCGTGGAAAAAGCCATGGTAAGTGCTTCAACCATTTGTTTCACAAATAAAAATGGCTTTATGCGTCCCAGAACCACGAGTATAATCGGAAGGGTAATAAACGCATGTAAAAAGAGCCCGGCAAGTACAGTGACGATATAAAGCCCAAGACTGCCGAGTTCAGCTGAAAATACGTCCCAGCCCCCGGCCCTTCCTATCCGTTCTGCCACAAGGGCAAATACGCCGAGGGGTGCAAAGAGAATGATCACCTTGATAATTTTTATGCTCACATGAAAAATTCCATCAAAAATATCGAGGAGGGCCTCCCCTTTTTTGCCAACTGTAGTCAGGGCAGCACCAAAAAAAATCGAAAAGACAATTACAGGAAGGATATCTCCGCTGGCCATGGCTTTAAAAATATTTTCAGGGACCATTGCCAGGATCACGGAAGAAATGGAATAGCTTTTTTTAAATGTTTCTCCGTCAGTACCTGTTGCCGCCATGGTGCCGGGTTCTATAAAATTAACCAGAATCAGCCCCAGGATCACAGCCAGAAGGGTAGTTGCAATATAATAGGTTATGGTGAGCAGACCTATTTTTTTAAGTTTTCTAATATCACCCAAAGATGATATCCCCGTAATTATACTTGCCACAACAATCGGTATTACCATCATTTTAAGGGACTTCATAAAGAGTGCTGCAAGGGTCGATATGAGCACATATTCCTGCCCTGTTATTGCTCCAAAAATTCCTCCTGCAACCATCCCTGTAAAAACGGCTGCAATAAAAAAGTGTTTTCCAATTTGCATGTTTGTTAAATTCCGTATTGTAAGATAGCTTATTCGGATAAAACTCGCTCCGCTCAAACAGCCATATGAATGCCTGCAGCTGCTTGTTTTTACCATAGCGCTGTAATTGTGCTATGGTGTGGTAAAAGGGAATCAAATAGGCTAACCTTTGTCAATAATTAAGTGAGATAGCCTTGGAGTTTTTTTAACATGTTATCATCACATTGTTAGTATAGTACAAATTTGTATTGATGTATGGACAAAAAAAACCTATAAATAAAATTTGCAATAAGCTTTTTGGAAAAACAAAAAAATCAGGCGTTTTTTTATCTGGTCATAGTTTCAGATACCCCCTTTGCCGCTACCAGCACTGAAACTCTGGTTGAAGTTCTGGAGGAAGCCATTGCTGTTTCCCTTGCTGACACCCTTGAATTTTTATTACCTTCGCTGTCTTCAAAAAAACAGTACGCAATTTTGTTAAAATTTCAGAAAATTTGTAAAAAATTAAAAAACATTATTTTTAAATATCATTTTAACATGTAGATATTATTATTTTTTTGTACGGAGGTGTAAAATGAGTATTAAAATCAATAAGTTCAATTCTATGGCTTTGATTATTTTTTTTTTATTTCTGTTTTTTGTTAGTTGCAATCAAAAAGAGATTGCTGAAGCTGATACGAATATTAAAAAAACCGATAACGAAGCCATCCTGGTTGAGACAGTTCAACCCGTAATTCAAAAAGTGATACATCAAATTCGTGCTGTGGGATCTTTTTTACCCAACGATGAAGTCGCCATAGCTCCGGAAATTGAAGGTAAAATAGAAAAAATCATGGTTGATGAGGGAGATATCATCCATGTTGGCCAGCTTTTACTGCAAATAGAAGATAAAAGGCACAAATTATCCGTAAACGAAGCTGAAGCAAAGATTCGGACAAATAAAGCCAGTCTGGCCTACCTGGAAACTACTTTAAAACGAAATGAAGCGCTTTGGAAAAAACAGGTTCTTTCTGATCAGGATTATGACGAAACCCTTTCCCGGGTAATTATGACCAAGGCCCGTGCAGACAGTCTGCAGGCTGCCCTGGATTGGGCGCTCAAAAACCTGGAAGATACAAAAGTATACTCTCCCATGGATGGTATTATCATAGAAAAAACTGTTTCCAAGGGAGAGTATGTTCATGTGGGTAACACATTACTTAAAGTTGTAAAAATTAATCCCCTCAAACTCCATTTCACCCTGCCTGAAACTTATACAGGCATGGTTCGTTTGGGACAGCAGGTAAAAGCACGGGTAAAATCTTACCCTGGTGAGGATTTTTTGGGAAAAATATGTTTTATAAATCCTCAGATTGATCCTGCTACCAGAGCTCTTAATATTAAGGCATTATTTGATAATATAGATAACCGCTTGAATCCCGGCTTTTTTGCAGATGTTTTTTTGCTTAAAAATACCAATGAAAATGCCCTGATGATACCTGGTGAAGGTGTTATCCACAGGGAAGGCAAACATATAGCATATATTATGAAAAATGGAGTTGCAAGGAGGCAGGAGCTTCAGATCGGTAAATACCTGCAGGGGAGCATAGAGATTGTTTCAGGTGTCAGGCCGGATGACCTGGTTATTACCAGCGGCAATCGAAGTCTGCATGACGGTTCCAGTGTTAAAGTGCGCATCCCCTAATATTAATTCAGACAGGAGAAATTAATAGCCCATGTATCTTACTGATTTATGTATAAAACGACCGGTTCTCACCATTATATTGTCATCTGTTTTTATTATATTCGGCATTATAGGCTACCAAAGGATACCCTTTGATGAATATCCTTACATAGAATTTCCTTATGTAACAATAACAACTTTTCTTTCCGGAGCAAGTCCGGAAGTTATTGATATGGATGTTACAGATGTTCTGGAAGAAGAGTTTAATTCCATTCAGGGTATAAAGCATATTACATCCGTCAGCATGATGAATAAATCAGTTATAACGCTGGAATTTCATCTGGATAAGGATATTAATGTAGCAGCAACAGATGTGCAAAACAAAATCGGGGTGGCCATGAAAAAGCTTCCCAAAGATGTTGACAGGCCGATAGTAGATAAGTTGAGCACTGAATCCATTGCTACTGTCTGGTTTACTCTTCAATCGAAAACCCGTTCATTTAATGAAATATCTCTGTTTGCTGATCAGGTTTTAAGGCGGAGGCTCGAGACGGTAAGCGGCGTTGGAAAGGTTAATATTTACGGCTTCAGGGACAGGGAAATACAATTATGGATAGATCGTGAAAAACTCAACTCTTATCATATTTCTCCTCAAAAAGTTGTTCAGGCTTTAAGGGATCAGCATATTGAAATGCCCGGTGGTTTTTTAAAAACCGGACCCACTGAAATCATTGTAAAGACAATGGGTGAATTTAAGAGTGTTGAAGAATTTAACGATCTGATAATCGATCATAAAAATGGAGTTCCCATTAAACTTAAAGATATAGGTTATGCCGAAGATGGGATGGAAGAAGAACGCTCTTTTCTCCGTTTTAATAAACAGCATGCAGTGGGAATACAGATATTAAAGCAGGTGGGCTCCAACGTGGTTGAAGTGGCAGAAAGGCTGAAAAAGAAAATAAAAGAGCTGGAGCCCCTTATACCTGAAGGGATGGAATATACTGTCAGCTGGGACAGATCCAGATTTATACGGAGCACCATTGAAGGGGTGCAGGTTGATCTTTTGGTTGGAGTGGTACTCACAATTGTTATTCTTTACATATTTTTATTGAATTTTCGCTCCACTTTTATCGTTAATCTGGCAATTCCAACTTCAATTATCGGTGCCTTTGCCGCTATGTACTTTTTGGGCTTTACCGCAAATAATATGACAATGATCGCCTTATCTGTGGCAATAGGACTGGTTGTTGATGACGCGATCATTATTCTGGAAAATATTTACCGCCATATGGAAGAAGGGATGGATCCCATGGAAGCAGCCTCTTCCGGGACCAGTGAAATAGCATTTGCTGCCATTATAGCCAGCTTGTGTATCTGTGTTGTTTTTATACCTGTTGCATTCATGGAAGGTATTATGGGACGTTTTCTCTATCCCTTTGGGCTCACGATTGTTTCATCGATAATGATTTCCCTGTTTGTAGCCCTTACACTCACACCCATGCTCTGCTCAAGAATTTTAAAGCTCAAAAATAGTGAAGAGGGTAAGAAGAAAAATCTGTTCCATCAATTTGTTGAGTCAATTTTAAATTATGTGACCAGGGTTTACAGGGTAATGCTTGGTTTTGCCCTGCGCCACCGGGTTTTCATGCTTTTATGTGTGGCCGGTATTTTTACAGCCACTTATTTCCTGGGCATGGAGCTGAAAAAAGAATTTTTGCCCATGGAAGACAGGGGGCTTTATATGATAAGTATGCGAACCCCTGTTGGGTCGAGTATCGAGTATACAAAACAGTTCATTGAACGACTGGAAGACATAACTGCACAGGAGCCGGAAAACACCATGATAACCAGTATGGTTGGTGCAATGCCCACTGATGACAGTAATAATGTCTGGTTTTTTGTTGTAATGGAGGACCTTGACAAAAGAACAAGGAGCCAGAAAGAGGTCATGGCCATGGTACAGAAAAACTCCAGTTCCATTCCTGGTGTTGTTATATCGGTGGAGGATTTCTCATCCATTGGCCGTATTACCCGTAATACAGATGTTGATGGTATTATAAGGGGGCCTGATATGAATAAACTGGTAAAGTATGCGGATGACATTAAAAATCAGTATGCAAAAATTCCGGGAATTGTTGGAGTGGACTACGACCTTGAACTGGAAAAACCGGAAACCAGAATCTATATCGACAGGGATAAGGCTGCCGACGTGGGGGTTGATATATCGACCATAGCTAAAACCTTGTGGATATTGATTGATGGGTATACAGACGAGTCGGTAAAATATGAAGATAAAGGCGAAAGATATAATATCCGGGTACGTTTAATGGAAAAATACCGGACCAGGCCCGAGGATCTGATGAACATCCTGGTTCCTGCAAAAAACGGTAACCTGATAGAGCTCAGAAATCTTGTACATATTGAAAGCGGAGTGAGCCCCCAGACCATAAGACGTTTTAAACGTCAGCATGCAATTCATATTTTTGCCAATGCCCGGGGGGGGGATAAGACTGCCGGAGATGCAATAGATGCCCTCAAGCAAATTGCACAACAGGTATTGCCCAAAGAAGGGGGGTATGAACTGAGCTTTGGCGGAACAAGTGAAGATATGATTGAAATGTTTAATGCATTAACATTTGCTTTTATTCTTGCCATAGTTGTGGTCTATATGCTGCTGGCAGCTCAATTTGAAAGTTTTATCCATCCATTCACCATATTGCTCGCTTTGCCCATGGCTCTTTTTGGTGCTTTTGGCGCTCTTTTGCTCACAGGGAAAACGCTGAATCTTTTCAGCCTTTTAGGTATGATTATTTTGATAGGACTTGTAACAAAAAATGCTATTTTACTTGTGGATTATGTCAATACTTTAAGAAAGCGGGGCCTTTCACGCACCGATGCTATACTGAAGGCTGGCCCAGTCAGACTTAGGCCGGTACTGATGACAGCCTTATCTACATTTTTCGGCATGCTGCCCATTGCCTTGGAGTTAAGTGAAGGTGGAGAGGCAAGATCCCCCATGGCGATTGCAGTGGGCAGTGGCATGATTACCTCTACTATTCTTACCTTATTGATGATCCCTGTGATTTATTCCCTATTGGATGACCTGGTCATCCTTGTTCAAAATAGCATGGTTGTCTTAGTGAAAAAAATTTCAGAATTTCAGGAGAAGATAGGAAGCAAGGGTTAATAGGTAATGGATCAAAGATGTAATTCAGCATGAATATCTAAACCAAATTCAACTTTATTAATCAATAGCCCTATGACAGTTTGTTTTTTGATGCCCTGCTGATATGCTCTGTAGCGGTATTTCAGCATGAACGTTTTAGTTATACAATCGTAACTATTCAGTTAATATTTACGGCAGCAGGTATAATCTGATTAAATCATGAAAAACTCACAAATAAGAGGGCGTAAAGAAAGAATCTGTTAAAAATATAAACTTGCGTAAGATACTACAAAAAAAT
>Ga0209345_10004796_pt1 | contig 12871 bp, 9 predicted proteins | sample Cruoilmetagenom7_FD_187294 | JGI IMG/M metagenome (GOLD analysis project Ga0209345, IMG submission 187294) | Oil polluted marine microbial communities from Coal Oil Point, Santa Barbara, California, USA - Sample 7 (SPAdes) (version 2) | ecosystem: Environmental > Aquatic > Marine > Oil seeps ...
TACAGTAAAAAATAACGATGAAGCGGGAATTGTATTAAGTACCAATAGTAATTATAATAACGTCACTAATAACATTGCTAGCAACGATAATGAGGGTTATAGCCAAGGTTATGGGATCTGGTTAGCTTTTAGTAGTAGCTATAATAACATAACAGAAAACACAGTAAACGACAACACAGGTCACGGGATATATTTAGCTACTAATTGTGATTTCAATAACATAACAGAAAACACCGTAAACGACAACACAGATACGGGATTATATTTATTATCCTCAAACGATAATGAAATTAAAAGTAATACGATAAATAGAAATACAGTGGGGATTATACTTCGTCAAAGTGATTCAAATACAATCTCAGAAAATACATTAATAGATAATGAGTTATGTATTTATGAAATCTATTCTTCCGATAACATCATAGAAGATAATTATTGTTCTCCATCCACTTTGCAAGAACCAATCTTTATTGATGATTCGCTTACTGCCGTTGGTGCACACAATTGGACATGGGCAGTCAAACAATTGTGGTGTTCTGGGTCAGGAACCTGGGACGATCCATATATCATTGAAAATCTTAAAATAAATGGTTTTGGATTAGAGCATGGTATCGAAATTGTGGACTCGAACGTCAGTTTCATTATTCAAGACTGCTTGATTTATAATGCTGTTAATGGAATCTTTTTGAACTATGTGAATAACTCTCGATTAATTAATAATAACTGTTCTAACAACGATTATGGGATATATTTAGACTCTGCCAATAACAATACTATCTCTGGAAACACCGCAAACGGTAATGATAAAGGGATATATTTACATGGTAGCAATAACAATAATATCTCTGGAAACACTGCAAATGATAACAGAGATGAAGGGATACGATTAACAGATGATTGTGTGAACAATACTATTTCAGGAAATATCGCAAACGGTAATGATGAAGGGATATATTTACAAGGTAGCAATAACAATACTATCTCTGGAAACACAGCAAATGGTAATAATTTAAATGGAATCTATTTGGATGGTTTATTCGATGAATGTTCTAATAATACTATCTCTGGAAACACAGCAAATGATAACGGAGATTACGGGATAAATTTGTATGAGAATAATGATTATAATAACATCATTGATAATGTCTTTTATAATAATACTCTGGGAATACTTATTGATTCAGACTCTGATAACAACTCAATTTATCAAAATTTCTTTCTGGAGAATGGAAAGCATGCTGAAGATTGGGGAACTGATAACACTTGGAATAGCACGTCAATTGGTAATTACTGGGATAATTGGACTAGTCCAGATACAAACTTAGATGGGATTGTCGATGCCCCATATAATATTAGCCGCTCACCTTTAATCCAAGATTATTTACCTATAGCAGATGATGATGCGCCATCAATAACTATTAATTCACCTATTCCAAGCGAGGTATTTGCTGTTTCTTCTCCCTCTTTTAACGTGAGAATCACCGACGATTATTTAAATGAAGATGAAATGTGGTATACCCTTGATGGAGGATTAAACAATTACACCTTTACAGATAACAGCACGATTGATCAACCTGCGTGGGATGCCTTACCTAATGGTACAATTACATTAACTTTTTATGCTTCTGATAAACCGGGAAATATTGGAACTGCTGAAGTTATGATAATAAAAGATTTTGAATCTCCAACCATCAATATCAATTCACCTTCTTCTGGGAATGTATTTGGTGTTTCCGCTCCCTCTTTTAACGTAAGAGTCACCGAAGATTACATAGATACGATGTGGTATACGCTTGATGGAGGATTACATAATTACACCTTTACGACAAATAGCACTGTCAATCAAATTGCGTGGGATGCTATGGATAATGGAGCGATTACGCTAAGATTTTACGCGAATGATACTCTCGGACATATTGGATCTGTGGGAGTTAATATAATAAAAGATACTGTAGCTCCAGTTATCATCATCAATTCACCTACCGAAGGGGAAACATTTGGCAATACTGCACCCCTTTTCAATATAACCATCACAGAGGATAATTTGGACTCGATTTGGTATTCTTTTGATGGAGGATTAACTAATTATACCATTATAAATACTGGTACTTTTGACCAAACAGCATGGACAGCATTACCTGAAGGAGATGTTACTATTACATTCTATGCCAGAGATCTTGCGGGGAATGAGGTATCTGAAACTATTACTGTTGTGAAGATAATTCCCGCTGGTGGTCTCGATCCTGGCATCATTGTAATTATAGTTGTTGTTTCTATTGTTGGAGGGGTAGCCATAGCTGTTGTTATATACATATATCTTAAAAAACGAGCCAGTCCAAAATAATTCATCGTCAATCAAATTTCTTCTTTATTTTTCTCTTTATTATTATTAGATCATTAGCATTATTTCAATATCGGAAAATCCAACTGTATACATTTGGTAGAATTAAATACTTTAAAATTCCACTACTGAATATGTTCCCGAAAGATTTCTTAAGAAAGAAAGAGCTTTGAGAAAGAGCATCAATAAAAAGATTTATAATCCAAAATTCTTTTTATACCTATAATATCTTTTAAAGTAATAACATTCGTTAGTTAGAGTTTTTTAAAATGGTTGATAATTTAAGTAAAAATATAACATCTCTCATTGATAAGAAGGAGTTTAGAAAAAGAAAAAAAGTCTTATTTGGTTCAAAAGACGAGGTTATTCGGAAAATCCTAGACGCACCTTTCGAAAATAAGATGTCTTGGGGTACAATTGTTGAAGAAAGTGCTCAAAAATATCATGACAAAATTGCAATTAAATTTGAGGAGACAAAATTAACATATAAGGAATTCAATGAGGTAGTCAATCGCTACGCTCACTATTTTCTCTCTTTAGGGTTAAAAAAAGGGGAAGTCGTTGAGATTTTAATGACAAATCGTACAGAATTGTTGATTATTATTACAGCTATTAGTAAAATTGGTGCTATTAGCTCAATTATTAACACTTCATTACTAGGAAAAAGTTTAGTGTACGCAATAAATAAAACTCCCGGGAAATTTGTTATAGTTGGCTCAGAATTAATTGATCTCTTTAATAGTATCAAATTTGACCTTGATTTACAAGACGATCAAAAATTTTTCTTTTCGCCTTATAACGACTCGATACCCATTCCAGAAGATTATATTGATCTTAGTTCCGTCATACTTGATTATCCTATACACAATCCATCTACTACTGATTCTGTCAAGACAATGGATACATTTGCTTATGTATTTACATCAGGTACAACAGGTCTTCCTAAAGCGGCAGTCCGCACTCATTATGGAATGTTTGGGGGTGCCTATTCTTATGGTTTATTAATGACTAGTATGACTCCTGAAGATACTATTTACATCCCACTCCCTTTCTTTCATACCACTGCTTTATCGGTTGCGTGGCCTGCAGCTTTTTCTGGTGGAGCTGCTGTAGCTATAGGTCGAAAATTCAGTGTTTCAGGATTTTGGGACGAGATCAGAAGATATAATGCTACAATGTTTACATATGTTGGAGAAATGTGTAGTTATCTGATGAATCAACCTGAGAATCCAAACGACAAGAATCATTCTATAAGAGCGATTATTGGGAATGGTCTTCGTTATGAAATATGGAAGGATTTTAAAGAAAGATTTAGTATAGATTTTATTGGAGAATTCTATGGACAAAGCGAAGTTCCAGCTATATTTATTAATTTGTTGAATTTTGATTGCACTTTAGGTATGTGTTCTTCCCCTTTTGCTATTGTAAAATTTAATTTTATTGAGGAAAAACCAATAAAAAATGAAAATGGATTTATGGAGAAAGTAGATTTGGGTGAAGTTGGTTTATTAATATTCGTAAGTAAAGGTTCTACCAAATTCCCTGGATATGTTGATAAAAAAGCTACACAATCTAAATTATTTTATAATGTTTTTAAAAAAGGAGACATTTGGATTAACACGGGTGATTTACTTAGAGATCAAGGCTGTAGTCATGCTCAATTTTTTGATCGACTTGGAGATACGTACCGTTGGAAGGGGAATAATGTTTCTACCTCTGAAGTAGAAAAAATATTAAATACATTTGAAGATGTTTCAATTTCATGCACATATGGAGTAAAAATTCCTGGAACTTCGGGACGCGCAGGAATGGCCTCCATTGTAGTTAATGGCACTTTTGAAGAATTTGACCTAAAAGGTTTATACGACCATCTTAAAGAAAATTTGCCATCCTATGCAATTCCAATATTTTTAAGATTTAAAATCAATTTGGAGACAACGCCAACTTTGAAATTGAAAAAGTTTAATTTGAAAAAAGAAGAGTATAACTTAAATATTATCGACGATCATATTTATGTAATGCTTCCAAGTAAATCAGAATTTTGCCGCTTAACAGAAGACATTTACAATAATATTCAAAACCAGAATATTGGGTTTTAATATAACTTCTTTTTAATTATCCTTCATCAACAATTAAAACAAATATATAATAACAAATTATGTAATCTCAAAATCAACAGTTTTTTACTGAAAATTAAATTTAAAAAAAAGATAAGGTTAGATAACAATCGCAAAAAGAGTTTTTTACTAATTATTATTTAATACTTATGTTAAATTATTACTTTGTTAGATTTATACTACTTCAATTAATTAATAAATTAATAGCGATTTCGTCTACCGCCGCCACCGCCACCACCGCGGTTATATGAACCAAACTGTGGGGGAGCTTTCTCGGTTACCACAACATTTGAAGCTTGTGGTCCTTTCTGACCTTCTGTTACGTCAAACTCAACCTTATCGTTTTCGTTTAGCGTCAAATATTCGTCCTCTCCACCAGATAGTGCGGTGTAATGAACAAATACGTCGTTTCCTTCTTCAGAGTTTATAAATCCAAAGCCTTTTCGGCTATTAAACCATTTTACTGTTCCTTTTACCAATTTTAAAACCAATTTTTTTTTGAAAAAAATTCTTTATTCTATTCTTAAAGAATTAATTAAATTAACGATCCATGTCTAATTAATTTTTTGGTTTTTCTCATTTCTTATTAGTTTGATTTTTCAATTTTCTATTGTGATACTAATTAGGATCTCACAGAAAATGTTTGTTTTTCAAGCGGTTCTTTAACTAAACCATAATAATTACGCGTGATGTATACAATTTGGTCCTGCTTTAACGGATCTAGTTTTTTACCGGTTAATTTTTCCTCATCGACATGAACTGCCAAAACTTCACCTAAGTAAATTATATGACTGCCATGCTTTATTTTTTTGATGACTTTACATTCGATATTAATCGGGAATTCTTTAATGAGTGGTACTTCTACTTCCGAGCCTTTTTGCTTCGTTAAGTTAAGTACTTTCCATTTATCTACTTTCTTCCCCGTTCTCGTTCCACAGAAATCCATCTCTCTAATTTGGTCTGCGTTCGGAACGTTAACCACGAATTCTTCCAATTTTTCAATTAGGGAATACGAGTGCCTTGATGGTCGAATAGAAACGGAGATCACCGGCGGTTCAGATACTACTCTAGCAACCCACGCAAGCGTTATAAGATTTGCTTTGTCCCATTCACCTACCGAAACAACAACGGCAGGAGATACGATCGGAGTCGTTGTTTTATTAATTTGTATCTTCATAAGCATTAATCAACCCAAAAATCTTTTGCTAACCGTCTTCTTGTTCCTTTAGGAGATATTCCTCTATTTCTCTTTTAAACTCGGAATAAATTTCAGAAATATTATTCATAAGTGGTTCTAATTTCTCCTCATCAATAAGAAATCCATAAGCATGGGTAAAAAAGTGTCGAAAAACTAAATACTTACCAATTTTATCAAGAATTTCTTTCGATATTATTTTATTGTCAAAAGCAAAATTCAATAAATCTTTATGCCATGTGGGTGACTCAGGGATTGGTAAGTTTTGGTGTAAAAGTATTTGTTTTAAAATATTTTCCATACCCGTATAGATATTTTGAAGAAAGGCTCCAATTCCTACAAGAATTACGAGTTCTTTACTCGTTTTTTTTTTCACTTTTTCCAGTTCAATTAAAATTTTTTCAATATTTTCATTCTCCGCAAGAATTTTGTCCTTAACATTAGCCATATAATACTAACCCATCTTCCTCTATTAGTTTATTAAATAAACAATCTATACTTATATCAATTACATCTACTGGTTTCGATAAATCCCTGTACAATTCCCAGCAAAAATCAAAAAATAATTTAGGTTCTATACCTCTTACACCAATATCTATATCTCGCGCATCCTCCCTCTCTTTAGAGGAACCGAAGAGAATAACTTTTTCTAAGTTGTATTTTCTTGCGTATAATAATATTATTTTTTTATCTTCTTCAGATATCATCATATATTATATCTCTTTTAATATTTATTTAGATTTTGGTGTGTATTGAAAATAGATTTCTTGTGTTTTATATTTTTTTTAAGAAATAATATATTTTTACCTTTTTCTTTAAAGCAATATAGGAAGAGTTAATCAACCCAGAAATCTTTTGCTAACCGTCTTCTAGTTTGCCACAGACCACCCTTTTCAGTGAAACCAATTACACCTTTACCTTGATCAGCGTCTTTTATTTTCCACATCCCGCTAACAGCCCCAGTTAAAGCGCCAGATAAGACTTCAAAGCCTTGAGCAGTATATAAATCGCACTCTACTCCACGATTAATAATAAATTTTAGTTGGCGCATACCTTGCTGGTTTTTGGATTTAAGCACATCCAATAACAGTTCTACTTCGGTATCAAGTTGGTCGTTGGGCACAACCCGGTTCCATAGATTCCATTCTACTGCCTTTTCTCCAGAGTGGAGCGCGCCGATAAGATTAATTTCCTTAGCTCTCCGTCGACCTATAAGTCGAGATAATCGCGTAGTACCGCCCCATCCGGGAGTTATTCCGACGTCCACTTCGGGCATGCCCCATTTCGAGCGCTCGGTGGCAATTACAAAATCACACACCATCGTAATTTCCAAGCCGCCGCCTACTGCAAAACCGTCTACTGCGGCAATTGTGATTTTATCTAGCTCTTCGAGCTGATTAGCCATATTTTGATAGTATCTTACTCGTCTTGTTATATCATTTGCATTTCCCCACTTAATCATTTCTTTAATATCATCACCCACGCAGAAGTTATCTCCCGCACCCTTGATAACTAAGAATTTGAGTTTTGTAGACTGCCTTACGGTTTCTATTGCCGTAACTATCTCTTCAGAAAGTTTCATGCTTAGTGCGTTCATGACATCAGGTCGATTGAGCGTTATCCAAGCCACTTGGTCGATCTCTTTATAAATTAAATTTTCGAATTTCATATTATATTCTTAATTCTATGTAAATATAAATATAATTAGAAAAATTCTTAGTCTTCGACTACGATGATTTAATTTAAATTTTTAACCATGTGAGTGACTTCCTCAAAACCAGCAGAGCGAGTTAAGAAACCGTAATTTTCTGTCTTATGGCTGATAAATCCAATGGTTTCATAAAGTTTTTTTGCTAGTGGATTGGTATCAACCACTGTGAGTTTTAACTTTTTATATCCCCTACTTTTGGCAAAAAGAATAATATAATTTATAAGTTTAGTACCTATCTTCTTACCTCTCATCTCTTTTTGCACTGAAAGTGCAGTTAATTCTAATTCATCTTTTTTAATTGTCCCTAAGGAATCAAAGTTGAAATAGATCTTTTTTATTAATGCTTTAAAAAAACTATATTCCTCATGAAAATATGAAAATTTAGCTTTTATAAATCGATTCCCTTTAGATTGTGTTCCTGCCATTCCAACTAAAGAATTTTCATAAACTACATAAAAACCAGCAGAATAATTTATAGATTTTGTGATGATCCTTATTGCTTTCTCTTTTTCTTTAATAACAGAATTAATTTTTTTCTGAAATGCTTCGTAAACCAATTCTGCGGCTCTGGTTTTGAAGCACTCTGGCAAATTTCTGATAATTTTTATCTTTTCAATAAAATTCATGACTTATTTAAGCTCACTTATTCTGTGGTTATGTTATTTATGATGGTTTCGTTATGTTATATTTTTTCCAATTTAAGTTTAATTGTAAGATAAAATTTATAAAATACAATTACTATATTTTCTATAGTAATGATCTCTAATAATACTGCTTCAAGAAAATCAATAAGCGTTTTTGTACTTCTAGGAAATTTGCTTTTAGCATTATTATTATTATTATTGTGAGTGAAACAAATCCACTCGATCTTTTTCTTTTAAACTTTCTACGGATTTGTTCTCTCTGGGTACAAAATTTAATTGAAAGAGGTCATAGGTGGGTTGCTTGCTCTATGGAGATAATAAATTAACTTGAAAATAAAAAAAATAGTGGTAAAATTTATGTATAAACCCCAAGAAATCGAAAAGAAATGGCAAGAAAAATGGGAACAAGCCAAAATTTTCGAAGCAAACCCAAGTCCGGAGAAAAAGAAGATTTTTATAACGTCTCCTTACCCATATGCTTCTGGACCTTCACATATAGGTCATGGAAGAAGTTTTGTAAATGGAGATATATTTGCCAGGTATTATCGAGCTAAAGGATATAATGTACTATATCCTATGGCTTTTCACATCACAGGTACTCCTGTTTTAGCAATCTCTTCTTCTATTGAAAGAAAGGATAAAGAGACTATAGAAAGAATGAAGGACTATGTATCATTACACACTAAAGGTCGAGAAAAAGTAGGGAAGATTGTAGAAAGTTTTGTAGATCCTTGGAATATTGTCAACTATTTTTCTAATACGATAAAAACCGATTTTAAATCAATAGGAATGAGTTTAGATTGGAGAAGGGAATTTACTACGGGTGACAAGTTATATAACAAGCTGATTGAGTGGCAATATTACAAATTATCTGAATTAGGGTACTTGGAAAAAGGCGAATATCCCATTCTTTATTGTATGCGATGCGAAAATGCTGTAGGAGAGGACGATATAGCAAGTGGAGACGAACTTGATTTGAACATAAACGAAAACATTTGTATAAAATTTCCGTTTGAAGACGCTTATTTAGTACCTTCTACTTTAAGACCAGAAACGATATATGGTGCGACTAATCTATGGATAAACCCAAATGGAGCGTATGTTTACGCTAAAGTCAACGGAGAGAAGTGGATTATTTCTGAAGATGCAACCAATCTTTTAAAAAATCAAAATAAAAATGTTACTATACTTGAAAAAATTAAGGGAATGGAACTTATTGGTAAAAAGGTTAAGGCCGTAGATGGAATCAGAGAGCTTTTAATATTACCAGGATATTTCGTAGATACTTCAGTAGCTACGGGTGTGGTCTACTCTGTGCCTGCTCATGCTCCCTATGACTACATCGCTTTAATTGATTTACAGAATAATCGTGAAATAATCAAAAAATTTAAATTAAATAAAGAAGAAATTATTCAAATTAAGCCAATTCAAATTATAGATTTAGAAGGCTTCGATGAGATTCCAGCAAAAATTTACTGTGAAAAATTTGGAGTTCAATCTCAAGAAGATGTAGAGAAATTAGATAACGCAACTTCTGAAAATTATAAAATTGAATATTATAACGGCACTTTAAATGAAAAATGTGGACAATACGAAGGAAAGCGGGTAAAAGAGGCAGTAGAGAATGTTATTGCGGATTTAATTGAGAGAAACAAAGCAGACAAATTGTACCTCCCAATTACTAAAAATCTTAAATGTAAATGTGGAGAGCAAGTGATCGTCTCAATTTTGAAAGATCAATGGTTTCTAAATTTCAATGCGGGAAATTGGAAACAGAAAGCATTTGAATGTCTAAATAAAATGGAAATTGTCCCTAAAAAATATAGAAAGAATTTTGAACATATATTTAATTGGTTGGAAAAGAGACCTTGTGCTAGAAAAAGAGGTTTAGGTACGAAACTTCCATTTGATAAAGATTGGATTATTGAATCTTTAAGCGACTCTACAATATACATGAGCTTCTATACTATATTACATTTAATAAAAGAGAATAACATCAAACCAGAACAACTTACACCAGACTTTTTTGACTATGTTTACTTAGATAAAGGTGATATCGTAGACTTGTCAAAAAGGACTAACATTGATTCGAAAATATTGAAGCAAATGCAAGACGAATTTTTTTATTGGTATCCCGTTGATCATCGACACACAGCTATAATGCACATTTCTAATCATTTGAGTTTTTATATTTTCCATCATGTGGCTATATTTCCAGAAAAACAATGGCCAAGAATAATTACTCTTATCGAACCCGTAATTATAGAAGGTCAGAAAATGGGAAAGTCAAAAGGGAATGTTATTTCACTAGCCAACATTCAAATGAATTATTCCGCGGATTTATTTAGGTTTTATATCTCTCACAGCGCAGATTTTGGAATAAGCGTAGATTGGAGGGAAAAACAAATACATACCGTAAAAAATCATATAAATCGATTTTACTCCTTTATCACAAAAAATATCAACAAGATAAGTGATTTTGACGGTAAAATTGAAAATTTAAACGCGAAATATTCGAAAATTATCTTATCAAAATGTATAAGAAAATTTGTTGAAGCAGAAAGTGGATTGAAGGAACTTAATTTAAGGAAATACCTTCAATTATCATTTTATGAAGTGTTTAACTTATTACAAGAATTTAATAAGTACTCTAAAGATGAAAACGATCTAATGGAAGTATATAATATTGTATTTCCTGAGTGGATCCAAATTCTTTCTTTAACCATGCCTCACTTATGTGAAGAACTATGGGAATTGATGGGAAATACAGAATTTTTATCAAAGACTATTTGGGGTGATTTTAGCAGAAAGTACATAAATAACGAGCTCGAAAGAGAGTTTGAATATATTTCTAGCATTGTGGACGATATTTTAAATATAAAAAAAATTATGAAATCTGGCGATTCAAGTAATATTTATTTATACACGGCTCCTAAATGGAAATACGAGGTTTATGATGTAATTATTTTAAAGAAGGGTAATTTCAAAGACATTATTGATGAATGTAAGTTAAAAGGTGATTTAATGAAAAACAAAAATTTGATTTCATATATCAAAAACCAAATAAAAGATAGAATTTGGGAAAGAGAATTAATTAGATTAAATGAGAAGGAGTTATTAGAAGAATTCAAAGGCTACATTGAAAAAAGGATAAACAACGCAATAATCATTAATTCAGAGTACGATCCGAAAAACCGCTTAATAAAAGCTGTTCCATATAGGCCAGCAATTTATGTAGAAATTTAATATTATGTTATTAATTTATTTTTCTTCCAAACCATATACTTGCCTTGGAGTAAGATACTCCGGAAATTTTTCTATTAAAGCTAAGCGTGTGAGATAACATAAATGACATTCATCTACATATGTATTATCATGCTTAACTTCATATTTTTTTACTAATTGAGCAGGACCTCCTCGAATTAGGGGACCACATATAGGATGAGATTCTGCATGATAATTATTTACCAATTCTGAAAGTGGGCTTTCCCAAAAATTACCTATACTTAAACCTTGACAAATTTGGGCGTTACCAAATGGATCAACATGTATTCTTCCAAGACCCTCTAAATCTTCATAAGGGCATTCGATCATTTCATTCCACGATCTTTGCGGTAAACTTTCAGTCAAAGTTTCAACAGCTCTTCCTCTGAACATAGCACCACCCCCTATTATTTTTTTTCCTTTTTCGTGCTCTTTTTCATTTCCCATCTCAACTGTAGGTTCATTGATACTGATTGAAGATGCAGGAAGGTTTAACTTATCTGCTGCGTTTCTTGCTACTTTGGATAAGTTATCATCTTTATTTTCAAAATGAAATTCATCGTCACTTACAGTAAAATCCTTTACGCCTAAATCAGCAAGGGATTTAAGCCACAATTCTGCATCCTCAGTACATGTTGCCCAATAAGAATTAGTTACAATTCCAATTTTAAATCCTTTTTCATTAGCGAGTTTAATCCCTTCAAGCATTATAGGATAAAACAGAAAAGGCTCTCCACCTTCAAAATAAATCCATTCTATCGTGCCGATTTTAACAGCTTCATCAAGAACTGCTCTAATTTGCTCCAAAGTAAAAGTACCTTCAGAATGAGGGCCACAATACAAAAAACAGTGATCGCATTCATAATTGCATTTGTAAGTTAGGAGAAAATGAATACCATTTAGCATACTAGTTTCCTTTAATTAAGATTTTGAGTATATATCCAATTTAACTTAGTATTAAAATAAAGTTAATTAATAAAAATACATTAGATTCTATAAAATTTCATAAGAAGTGAAGATTAATGGCAGACCTAGTAAGTATGTATGAAAAATATTTTAAAGACCCAAAGCGGGAACCCGTTTTAGTTGATTACGTGCGGACGCCAATAGGGCGGAGAAAAGGAACTATAGGTCGTCATAGAGGCGATGATTTAGTTGTACATTGTTATCGCACCATTCTAAACCGTAACGATTTTGATGTAAATATAATTGGGGATTCAATTATATCATGCAATAGTCAAATTGGTGATTGCGCCCTTGATATTGGAAGAACCGCTGCTTTAGCGGCCCATCTACCGGTAAAAGTACCCGGAATGACGATTAATCGTCAATGCGCTAGCGGTGCCCAATCAGTTATGTCTGCTTGGCAGGCAATTGCCTCAGGGATACACGATTGCGTTATTTGCGGCGGAACGGAAGTTCAGAATCGATATCCAATTATGTCTGACGCTATTATTTTTGATAAGGAACAAAATAAAACGGTAATGATAGCGCCAAATAAGAAGATTTTATCTAACCCCGAAGTAGCTGAGAAGTTAAAGGAATATAAAACTTCGTTTGCGGGACAAATTAATTCTGCTCACGATTTAGGATACCATT
>Ga0209345_10004797_pt1 | contig 12868 bp, 12 predicted proteins | sample Cruoilmetagenom7_FD_187294 | JGI IMG/M metagenome (GOLD analysis project Ga0209345, IMG submission 187294) | Oil polluted marine microbial communities from Coal Oil Point, Santa Barbara, California, USA - Sample 7 (SPAdes) (version 2) | ecosystem: Environmental > Aquatic > Marine > Oil seeps ...
CAAGCTCCTTGATGCAGCCAACATTCGTCTACCCAAAGCTCTGCCTCATTTAGGAGGACGTGTAATCAGTAGAAAAAAGCTGCAAACACGTCGCTGAACCATTGGATTTTGCTGCGGTTCAGATTCAGAGCACAACGCCCTTCCAGTGGAACATCCATCCAATTAAGATTAAATTTATCGGGGGTTTATCTAGCCGGGCTGGTGCCTTTGGGGGTGAAATTAAGTAGCCGATGATTTCTCCCGGGCAGGGTTTCTAAAGGTATCCTTTATCGGCTCAAAGAACCCTTTGTTTTTCTCTGGTGGTGTTGCTTTAGGTAAACTTTGGGCTAGTTCGCGGAGCAATCTTCGCTGGTCTTGATTCAGATTCTGGGGGGTAACCACTCGAATCTCAACTAGCTGGTCGCCACATCCTGGGCGATGTAGATATGGCACACCATTCCCCTTCAATCGAAAGACCTCGCCCGCTTGTGTTCCAGCAGGAATATGGCACATAGCCTTACCCCTCAGGGTGGGCACCTCTACTTCATCCCCTAAAGCCGCTTGGGCGAAATTGATCGGGAGTTGATAAAAGATATCATTGCCTTCTCGCTTGAAAAACTTGTGTTTTAAAACCTGTAGCTCGATATAAAGGCTGCCCGAAGACCCTCCCCAGACTCCTGCATCTCCCTCCCTACTGAGGCATATTCGGGTATCATCATCTACCCCGGCGGGGATGTTCACTATCACTTTGCGCCGTTTTCTCTCCCTACCTGTGCCCCGACACTGGGGGCAGGAGCGAGTGATAATAACTCCCTCTCCATGGCAACGCTCGCAAATGCCCATATTACTAAAGTGGCCGAAGAGGCTTTGGTACGTTCGCCGCACTCGTCCACTGCCGTTGCAGTTGGGGCATCTTATTGGCTGGCTACCTAGCTCAGTACCCTGGCCATGACAAAGAGAACAGTGTTCAATCCGGGTAATATCTATCTCTTTTTCACAGCCAAAGGCCGCCTGTTCAAAGGAGATGGTTAGCTTAGCAAGCAAGTCGGTACCACGCTGTGGTACTCGCCGTGAAGCTGTAGGAGTACCTCCAAAGAAAGCCTCGAAGATATCTCCCCATCCACTGACAAAATCATCGAAGCTTGGCTCTAAACCACCAATACCTGGATGCCCGAAGCGGTCGTAATTTGCTCGCCGCTCGAGATTGCTCAGCACTTGGTAGGCCTCGTTTATCTGCTTAAATTTTTCCTCTGCTCCATCCTCATGACTTTGGTCAGGATGAAATCGGAAGGCTAGTTGCCTAAAGGCATGCTTGATCTCTTCTGAGGTAGCATCTCGCCGCACACCCAAAACCTCATAATAATCCCGCTTTGTTCTCATCGCCCGCACCGCTTTTATCATATCAGATTTTTTATAACTTCACTACCTTAGCGGTATAGACATCTGGGATAGAGAGTATCTGCTGGCGTTGCCCTTCCTCAAGGGGCTTATCCAGCCCCAATACCATTAGCGCTTGCCCTCTAGGCTTAAGCCTACTTACCTGCATGGAGCTTATGTTGATATCAGCGTTGCCAGTAACCATACCTACGGATCCAATGAGGCCGGGACGATCACGATGGTCACTAAACAGGAAATAACCCTCGATGGGGGCCAAGTCGAGCCAATAATCATTCACCCGAACAATATGGGTCTCGCCACGCATCACCGTTCCGGCTACAATGGTAATTCCTAGGCTAGTAATAATCTCTAGAGTAAGCAGGTTGCTGTAGTTCTCACAGACTGCTTCCTTGCGCTCCACAACCCTAAGTCCGCGTTTGGCAGCAATAATATTAGCGTTGACCAAATTAACCCGCTCTTCGCTTATCCTCTCCAGAAGGCTACCGAGAGCGGCTGCCTTGAGGATAGCAGTATCGTAACCGGCGATCTCACCCGCATAGCCAATCTCAATACTACTCATCTGCCCTTCGATGAGCTGGGCAGCTAATCTCCCCAATACCTCAGCGACTTTCGAGTAAGGGACTAGTATCGGTAAAGTATCGGGGGGAATGAAAGGGGCATTGAGTGCGTATCTGGCTGGCTGCCCGTGGAGTACAGCTATAATCTGCTCTGCTGCATCTACCGCCACATTAACTTGAGCTTCGATGGTGGAGCCCCCCAAATGAGGAGTGAGGATAACCTTGCTGCTCTTAAGCAGTGGGCTTGCTGTTGGCTCCTCAGCAAAAACATCAATAGCTGCCCCAGCTACCCTCCCTTGCTCAATAGCTTGGTAAAGCGCTTCTTCATCGATAAGGCCACCTCGGGCACAATTAATAAGCCGAGCTGAAGGCTTAATCAGAGCTAGCTCGCCTGTCCCGATAAACCCTTTAGTCTCAACTGTCAACGGGAGGTGGAGAGTGATGAAGTCAGACTCCCCAAGCAGGTATTCTAAAGAGACCAATTCCACCCCCATAGTGTGGGCATAATCTGGGGAGACAAAGGGATCATGGGCAATGATGCGCATCTGGAGGCCTTGCGCCCGTTTAGCTACCTCTGAGCCTACATTGCCCAAGCCAATAATTCCCAATATCTTGTTCTTTATTTCAGTGCCCATAAACTCAGCTCTTTGCCAATCTCCTGATTTAAGCCGGGCGTGAGCTTGAGGAACGTGGCGTGCCGAAGCAAGTATCAGAGCGATGGTATGTTCAGCGGCAGAGATAACGTTACCCGCTGGGGCATTGACCACCACAATGCCCTTTGCCGTGGCTGCCTCTAAATCAATATTATCCACCCCAATACCCGCTCGAGCAATAACCCGAAGTTTCCCCCCCCTAGTAATAACCTCAGCGGTTGCTTTGCTCTCGCTACGAACTATTAACGCTTCATAGTCGCCTATGATAGCGGCAAGCTGTTCGGGTTTTAACCCTAGCTTGATATCCACCTCAGCATGCTTGCTGAGATAATCTATCCCTTCCTGGGCAATAGGATCAGCAATTAGAACCTTCATAGCTCCTCAGTGGCCAAAATTTTCTCTTTCAATACCTCTCTCACCACGTCCCAAAGTTCTCCCCTGGAGCATCTTATACTCCACATCCCCTCGGGGAGATTGAATAGCAGCCATTTCCTACGAATCCCTTTACCGATAATAAGGATAAAGTCACCCTGGGGATCTTCCAAGAATTCTATCATCCCCTTATTCTTGAGGCCGTGCATTTTAGCTCGATCTTGAACTTTTATCTCCTCGATTTCCATCTCCTAGCCCTCCCGCAAATATATGCTACTATCTCTTTTCGCCCCGCTCTGGTGAAGCTACCCTTCCCTCCCAGACCAGGGTAGCTTTGATTGTCACACTGGGCACTTGGCTGGGCCGCTTTAGGGAACTTTATGGCCTACTCTGGGTAGAGTCACTCGCAGCGCGGCTATCACTTCATCGATATCGGCCTCACTCACCCAGCCGAGATGGCCAATACGGAATATCTTCCCTGCCAGTCGTTGTTGCCCTCCAGAAAGGGTTACCCCACACTCCTCTCTAAGAATTTGAAGTAGCTGGCTAACCTCAACAGCGTCGGGGGCTTTGATTGCAGTGACTGTGTTTGAGGCAAATTCCTCGTCGGGGAAGATAGAAAGATCGAGGGATTTTACCCTCTGCCTTGCTGCCTTGGCTACTTTGGCATGGCGGGCGAAGATGTTGGGCAATCCCTCTTGCTTCATCAACTCTAGGGCCACGGTTAAGGCATAAAGGGTTGATAGAGCAGGGGTCCACGGTGTCTGCCCAATATCAAGGAAGGATTTTGCTTTGCTGAAGTCCCAATAATATCGAGGCAGGCGAGCTTGGGCATGGGCCTGCCAGGCTTTTTGGCTCATGCTGACCATGGCTAAACCCGGTGGAGTCATCCATCCCTTCTGAGAGGCAGTAACCACCACATCACATTGCCAAGTATCAACAGGCAGGTCGATGGAGCCCAAACTTGAAATCGCATCTACCAAGATAAGCTTGTCAAACTCCTTCACTATGGCCGATATCGAGGCGAGGTCACTGGTTACCCCGGTGGAGGTCTCATTATGAGTGACCAGCACCGCTTTAATCAAATTATTATTTTTGAGGGCATCTCGCACCTCTTGGGGGTCAGCAGCCTTCCCCCAGTCGAAGCGCAGCCAATCCACCTCAACGCCAAACATCTGGGCAATTTCCCCAAAACGCTCTCCAAAGAAACCATTAGATATTGCCAGCACTTTATCCCCCGGGGAGAGGGTGTTCACCACAGCAGCTTCCATGCCTCCTGTGCCTGATGAGGTTAGGATGAAGACATCTCCCTTAGTCTGGAAAACCCCTTTAAGATTATCGGTAACTTGATGAATAAACTCGCCGAATTGTTTCCCCCGATGGTTAATCATTTGTTTGCCCATCGCCCCGAGCACCTGTTCAGGGCAAGGGGTAGGTCCAGGAATGCGCAACTGCACTTTATTCACCCTCCTGTTTTTCAATCAGCTTCACGAAGCGCCGTTTCCCCACTTTGATAACCATACCATTATGGATGGGGCAATGAGCTTGGGCTACCCTTTTCCCATCAAATTCAACAGCTCCCTGTGAGATAAGCCGCCTTGCCTCGCTGCGACTTTTGGCTAGGCCCAAGGCATGGAGGATATCAGCAGGATATGGGGGACTAGACACTTGGGTGTCTAGGCTTCCGTCTGAGGTTGAGAAATGGATGGCACCTGTTTTAGTTACCCTGAATAGAATAGGGAGTATCTCCTCAGGCACTTCCCTCCTCTGGAACACCCGACTGAAATGCTCCGAGGCATCTTGGGCAGCTTGGGAACCACAGAACTCGGCTACAATTTCATAAGCCAAGTGTTCTTTAACAATCATGGGATTTACCGCTTGGGAATGAAGCTCGTCTCTTAATTCCTCTAGTTCCTTATCGGGAACATCAGTCACCAGCTCAAAGTAATCCAAGATAAGATGGTCGGGGATTGACATCACCTTGCCGTACATCTCACGCGGTGGCTCTGAAATCCCAATGTAATTATCCAGGCTTTTACTCATTTTTTGACTGCCATCGATACCCAAAAGGAGAGGGACTAAAAATATCTGCTGGGGGGGCTGACCCGCTATCTTCTGCAGCTCTCTGCCCATAAGGCAGTTGAACTTTTGGTCAATGCCACCAAACTCAACATCGGCGCAGATTTCCACTGAGTCGTAAGCTTGGAGCAAGGGATAAAGAAGCTCAACCAGACCGATAGGGCGTCCAGCAACATATCTTCTGTTAAAATCTTCACGAGCTAAGAGTTGGGCTACAGTGAATTTGGTGGTAAGTTCGATAATGTCAGTTAAATTGAACTTGGCCAGCCACTCGCTTTGCCACCTAACCTCGGTTTTCGCTTTATCCACCACCTTGAAGAACTGCTTCATATAAGTTTCAGCATTAGCGCTAACTTCAGCAGCGGAGAGCATGCGCCGGGTATAGGACTCACCGCTAGGGTCGCCGATTTGAGCTGTCCAATCACCCACGATAAGGATAACCTGGTGCCCCATTTCTTGAAATTGGCGCAGTTTCTTTAGTCCCACTACATGCCCCAGGTGGATGTCAGGGCAACTAGGGTCGAAACCTTGCTTAAGTCGCAGAGGTTTCCCCCGCTCCAGAAGTCTGGTCAGTTCCTCCTCCACAATAATCTCAGCCACGCTGCGTCTTAATAGAGAATCTTGAATTGCCATTTTCAACAGCCGCAGTCTATAGTCAACAGCCTATAGTTAACAGCGCGGCAAGCTGTCGTCTATTGGCTGCTCTCTAGGCAATACTTCCTTCGCTTGCTCCACATCTTGAGCTATCTGTGCCCTTAATTCCTCCACAGTGGCAAAGCGCCGCTCTTGGCGTAGCTGTTTTATTAGCTCAATCTTGAGTTCTTGACCATAGAGATTGGCCCCAAGGTCGAGAAGGTGAACTTCCACAGTACGCTCTCCTTCGCCGAAGGTAGGACGCTTACCAATATTGGTTATTGAAGGGTGTGAATAGCTGCTGAGATAGGCATAAGTTGCATATACCCCATCAGGAGGCAGAGCTTGGTCCGAATTTATGGCTAAGTTCGCTGTAGGGAAACCCAAATTTTTGCCTCGGTTAACCCCATGAATCACTCCCCCGCTAAGACTGAAGGGGCGGCCTAAAAGCTTGCTCACCTTTGCCATATCACCGGCAGCCAAGGCCTGGCGGGTGGCAGTGCTGCTTACTACCTCTCCCTCCACTACTACCGGCGAGATTACACCTACGCTAAAGTCCATTTCCCTCCCCAGGTTATGTAGGTGGAAGGCATCTCCCTCTCTACCCCGCCCCAGGGCAAAATCAGGACCAATTACCAGTCTCTTCATGCCAAGGTACTTTTGTAGCAAAGCAACAAAATGATGCGCCGAGAGCTGTGCCAGTTCAGGAGTAAAGGAGAGGATCACCACAAGTTCGATGCCCAGTTCCTTAATCAGCTTAATCCGCTCTGCCAAGTTAGTCAGGTAAGGCATTTTAGTCTGGGGCGATAATACTGCTTGAGGATGGCAATGAAAGGTGACTAGCCCACTGCGCAGATTTCTGGCCAGTGCTTGCCTTTTCAAGTGCTCCATAAGATGCTGATGTCCGAGGTGCACGCCATCGAAGACACCAATAGTAAGTACTGTATCCTGCTGGGGGGTAAATCTAGCTAGCTCCTCTTCAAGTTGCATATCGGCTTTCTTTTAACCTCCACTAGAGGCTGGTACGCTGGCTGCACTAGCTCTCATGCGGCGACCCACTGCGGCAGCCACTGGAGCCACTTGCTGCATGAGTAATTCAAAGTTTTCGAAAGTTAGTGACTGGGCCCCATCCTTTAAAGCCCGGTCAGGGGTGGGATGAACCTCGATCATCAATCCATTGGCCCCCCCAGCTACCGCGGCCAAGGCTAAAGGGGTAACCAGATACCACTTGCCGGTGGCATGGCTAGGGTCGGCGATAATCGGCAGATGGCTAAGCTTATGAATGATGGGGATGGCACTTATATCCATGGTGTTTCGAGTATAGGTTTCGAAGGTTCTAATGCCGCGCTCGCAAAGTATTACCTGCCGATTTCCCTGGGAAAGGATATATTCTGCGGCCAGCAGCCACTCCTGAATAGTTGCCGACATCCCCCGCTTAAGTAGCACCGGCTTCCCTATTTTACCCACCCTGTCCAGGAGGACGAAGTTCTGCATATTACGCGCCCCAATTTGAAGAATGTCGGCATACCTGGCTACCAATTCCACATCTTCAGGAGTAAGCACTTCACTGATAAGCGGCAGGCCCGTTTCTCGGGCAGATTGAGCCAACAGCCTGAGCCCTCCTTCCCCTAGGCCCCTGAAGTGGTAAGGAGAGGTACTTGGCTTAAAAGCACCTCCACGTAGAATATCAGCCCCGGCTGCCTTCACTGCCTGAGCGGTATCCATTACCTGTTTCTCCGTCTCAGCAGCACATGGCCCGGCTATTACCACCATTTCTTTATCACCAATAGTGACCCCGCCGACATTTATCACCGTGTTCTGGGGCTGAAGTTCACGGCTGGAGAGCTTATACGGTTTGGTAATAGGAATGATCTCCTCCACGCCAGGGGCGAACTCCAGCATCTCCTTTAACTCGGGTAGCACTGGAACCACCCCCACTACACCGATCACTGTCCGTTCTGCACCATGAACTATGTGCCCCTTTAACCCTGCCTCGCTTATCTGCTTTAATACCTGGCCGAGCTCCTCTTCAGCCGATTCTCTCTTCATCACTACGATCATTTTTCACCCTCCAAGTTTCCCTATATTATATTCGGCAGCTCCCCCCTGCCTCAATACCTCTGCTCCCCTTATATATACGTGCACAATCTCCTCTGCTTTCTTCTCAGTATTAGAGAGGATAAGGATACGAAGGCATCTAGGCAAAGCTGCTGCAACATCGATTTCCTGCCCACACAAGAGGGGTGCCTCCATCCAGCCTAGTTGCCGCGCTGCTGCTGCCGGGAACTCAGCATCAAGGTCTGGAGTAGTAGTGAAAAGAGCGCAAGCTATGCTTTCCTTTTCCACCCCATTAGCCTCAATCATTTTTTGGAGCAATTCTTGCGTGGCAGCTAAAATATCCTCCCGGCTGTTACTGGCTACCGTAGTGGCTCCTCTAATCCCTCGGCACCACAATAATCCTCACCCCCTTCCTTCGAAAGCCTCTTATTATGGCACACCTTTGCCCCCGTGGCAACAGCTTCAAAACCTTTCATTAACACTTTGTACAATAGCAATGGCAAATGATTTCGCCGCTCTAGCATCCCTTCCAGTGATAATGCTATCTGAGATCACCACCGGCTGGTCAGTGAAAATAGCCCCGCCTTTTTCTAATTCGGCTATCGCCTCGGGATAAACGGTAGCCTCCTTGCCATCAAGGATTCCTGCTCTAGCTAGTACTCCCGGAGCAAGGCATATAGCAGCTACCACAATCCTCTCCTCATAGGCCTGCTTTACCACTTGGTGAAGCTGAGCATTATCCCAGAGGTAGGTTTTGGCACCAGAACCACCGGTGATGACCAAGGCGAGGCAGCCCTTAAGGTCTATTTGGGAGATAGTTACCTCAGGTAGTACTATTCTCCTGCCCATGCCGATTGCTGGCTCAGTAGTGGTGCTGGCTATAGCCACCTCAAACCCTTGGCGATCAAACACCTTCTGGCATTGATTAAGCTCCGCTTCCTGAAAATCCTTAGGGGCAATGACTGTGACTATCCTTCCTCGGCTAGTAGCCCCCTCAATGGCCTTTGTAGATAGAGGTATTGCCCCAGCCAACGAGGTTAATATCATTATAATGCTCACCGGTAGCTTTGTTCCTCTCATCCCCCAAATGCCGTCAAGCCCACATCAACTAACATTTTACCTCGTCGAACCATATAAGGCTAGTCCTCTACTCATCACCACCGCCACAGGTGGTACCGTCAGAGCCAGGAGCGCAGTCACGAAGAAGGTGGTTTCCAGACTGGTATAGACATAGACCAACCCCATGAGTGGTGGCCCTAGTGTTTGCCCCAGCCGGATCATCATCGCGTTTACGGACATGAAAGCCGCCCGGTGCTCTAAGGGGGCCAGCCCTGCCACTTGGGTCTGTATGCTGGGCAAATTTATCCCATGGGCAATGCCAAAGATTACTGCTGGGAGGAAGAAAAACTCAAGACTTGGCATTAGGGGAATCATCACCAAAGCTAGACCGTAGATGGGAAAAGCAGCCTTAATTAAACTTGTTTCGGAGAATCTTCTGGTTAACCGGCCAAGTTGAGAGGAAACAAGGGCGGTGGTAAGGGACATGCTGGAGAGGATGACCCCTACAATAAGGGTAGAGGCATAGAAAGATTTTCCCAAGAGGAGAGGGAGGTAGGTAAGATAGGTCCCGTAGAGGATGATGAAGGTCAACACGCCCGCTCCGAAAAGGCCGGCTACTTTGAGGCTTCTAAGATACTGCCAGGTACCTTCCAGGTAGTTCCTGAGACTCTGCTCATTTCTGGGTTCTGGATTGCGTAGGTAGATGAGGACGATGAGACCTAGGGGTATGGCTGCCAGAGGAAGGAGAAAGGGGTAATTACAGCCCAGCAACGCTAGGGCTCCGCCCATGGCGGGGTAGGAGGCAACGCCGATGTTCAGAACGCTCGCGTTGAGCCCCATAGCCTCGGCACGCCGCTGCCCCGAGAACAAATCCCCGATAATGGTAGTATTAAGGGCTCCCACCCCAGCCCCTCCCATCCCCTGGAACACCCGCAGCACGAGAATAGTGTTGAAATCGCAGGTCAAGGCACAAGCTCCTCCCGCGATGCCGAAAAGGAAAAGGGAGGGCACCAGAATCCGCCTCCGGCCAACTCTATCAGCTAAGATACCGATAAAGGGTGCCAACACTACCCCTGGGAAAGTGAAGGCGGTGATTAGGAGTCCTATCGCCTGATTGCTTATCCCCCACTCCTCAGCCATCTTAGGAAAAGCAGGGGTAATGCTTGAGACCCCCAGTACTGCCATGAGGGTCACACCGAAGATGATCTGGAGGTTTGGGTCTCGGTACAGCTTAACTTCCGTCACCGCTGATTCACCGCCTAATGAATGGAGTAATCACCAAGAGAGATAAGCCGGAGCAGATAGGTATGCCCGTAGGCAACAAGACTGGGAATTCATAGGCCACACTTCTCCCTCAGTATCTGCGATAGTTCTGGCAGGAAGGCAAAGGCTTTCTCAACAATCCTTTCCTCAATGCCAGAAACCTGGTCTTTCTCTGCTATCTGGCCAGCCGTCTCATCGGCGGTGTCAACCTGCCCTATGCCCTTAAGACAGCACCTCGCTGGTGCTAACAGAGCCTGTTCAGCAATTTGCTTCAGCGATAAATCAGTATTTCGTGATACTACTTCCCAGTAATCTATTAGCAGTTTAGCTAGTGTTGCCGGTGTCTCTTTGGCAAGAATTGCCAACTCAGTGGGAACAACGCCCCAGGAGATAACTCCACTGCTCTTTAGAAATTCAGCCACAACATTGGCATATTCCTTGGGCATAAATTCAATCTGATAGGCATCAAAGGATAGGATGTCAACTCCTAACTCCAGTAAGTAAGGTAAGTTCACATTAGCACAAAGATGCAGCCCCTTAGGGCCTTCCAAGCTTTGCAGAAAACTCCCATAGTCTTCTTTAGCTTGGCGGTCATTATAACCGGATAGACCACTAAATACGTAGCCTAATCCTGGCTCATCCAGCCAAACAAAAGCATTGGAGTTCTTTTCTCTGAGCTCACTATACTGCGCGTTTACTTTTTTCTGGATGAAGTCGAATAGGATAGCTCTTACCTCCTCATTATAGATAATCGGCTTGTGGTTTTCATCAATCACATTGAAGCCAAAACTTACTGGGCCGGTGACCTGACCCCTGATGGCGTGGCAGCCCTGAAGATTTTTGGCTAAGAACTTGTGATAAACTGCCGAATACTCCCGGCTCAGGGCAAAGGTTTCAGCATGATCTGTCTTCTCGAAATAGTCCCCAAGCTCTTGTTCAAACTTGGATGTATTGAAGTTGAGTCTCTTGTTCTCCACATCCACGACTATCCCGGGGAAATTCTGTGATGCCTGGGCGTACATATCCTCATAGAAGCTTATCTTGGGAAGCTGCGGCCAGAATGGAATATCCAGACTGAGGGCGAGCTCAAGTGCTTTCCCAATATTGGTATGGGGCATAATGCCCATAGCTGTAGTCCTACATCTTGCCTCAAGTGCCATGCATCATACTACTCCCATATTCTACCATCATGTGTCCACCAGGTGGAACCAAGTCCCAGAGGTCAGGGCTGGCAATTGACATTGCAGAAATCCAGGAGTAGATTTTAGGCATCAGTAGAGTCAATCTAGGTGTTTCTTACTTTAGAAGATTGCGCTAGGATAAGAGGTTTGAGATGACACGCCCCAGTCGTATGTTCAGCGTCGCGCCAAGTCTGCCGTCCCCACTCTTACCTCTTCGCGAGCTGGCGTACAACCTCTGGTGGACATGGGATGAGGAAGCCGCTGACTTATTTCGACGCCTTGCCCCTGACCTCTGGGAGACAGCAGCCCAAAACCCGGCTCTTATGCTGGGAACCATAAGCCAGAAGCGGCTCGAGGAAGCAGCCAACGATAAAGGATTTCTAGCGCACATGGAGCATATCTGTACGAGGTTCGATGAATATATGGGAGGTAAACAAACATGGTATAAGACAATTCACAGTGCTGCGGGAGAGATATGCATCGCCTATTTCTCGGCTGAGTTCGGCCTCACCGGATACCTACCCATCTATTCCGGTGGCCTGGGAATCTTGGCTGGTGACCATCTCAAATCGGCCAGCGACCTCGGGCTACCCCTGGTTGGAGTTGGCCTGCTCTATCAGCAGGGATACTTCCGCCAGTATATCAACAGAAGCGGACAGCAAGGCGAGTTGTACCCCAGTAACGACTTGTACCACATGCCAATCCAAGTACAACGGCGAGAAGATGGAACGCCGCTGACCATCCATCTAGTCTATACTGGCCGTCAAGTTACCGCGCAGGTATGGCGAGTTCAGGTTGGCCATGTCCCCCTGTTCCTGCTCGATACCAACCTCCCCACAAACTCCAGGGAGGGCCGGCATATTACCAAACGCCTATATGGAGGCGATCTGGATATGCGCATTCGTCAAGAGATGATGCTGGGCATTGGCGGCATCAGAGCGCTGGATTCCAGGGGCATATTGCCAATGGTGTGCCATATGAACGAAGGCCACGCCGCCTTCGCTGCCTTGGAGCGGATTCGCATTCTAATGGCTCGATGCAATCTCTCTTTCGCCGAGGCACGGGAGCTGGTGTCATCAAGCAGTATCTTTACCACGCATACCTCGGTCCCCGCCGGTATTGATCTATTCCCTCCCAAGCTTGTGGACAAGTATTTTGGTGACTACTACCCATTGCTTGGTCTATCCCGGGACGAATTTCTGGCCCTGGGGCGGCAGAACCCCAAGGACAAAAACGAACCTTTCTGTATGGCGATCCTTGCTCTCCGGCTCGCTGACCAGGCAAATGGTGTCAGCAAGATGCATGGCGAGGTATCACGCCGGCTGTGGCGGAATATTTGGCCAGGCCTACTCGAGGACGAGGTGCCCATCACCTCCGTGACCAATGGTATTCATCTTCGCTCCTGGATCTCTGGCGACACTATTGCTCCCCTCTTCGACCGATACCTGGGTGACCGTTGGCACAAGGAGTCCTCGGACCCTGGTGTGTGGCAAAGAATAAATGACATCCCTGATGAGGAACTATGGCGAGCACACGAACAGTGTCGTGAATGCCTCGTGGTATTGGCTCGCCAGCGGCTGCGTGCCCAACTGGAGCGGCAGGGTGCTGCTACTTCTGAAATTGGGATGGTCAACGA
>Ga0209345_10004798_pt1 | contig 12868 bp, 8 predicted proteins | sample Cruoilmetagenom7_FD_187294 | JGI IMG/M metagenome (GOLD analysis project Ga0209345, IMG submission 187294) | Oil polluted marine microbial communities from Coal Oil Point, Santa Barbara, California, USA - Sample 7 (SPAdes) (version 2) | ecosystem: Environmental > Aquatic > Marine > Oil seeps ...
TAGCAATGTATTTAAATGACAAATATCACTTTACGCTATTTTTGAATGTAATAATAGTTACATAACAATCTATAGATTCATTAATAATTTTCAAAAATTATAAATTAAAATTGTGTTTTAATATTTCAAAACTTACATTTGATTTGAAATTATTTAATTATGACGTTAGACAAAATTATTGAAATATTAAGTTATGCTTTACCATCGGCAGTTACTGGCTTGGTGGCGTATTTTTTCTTCTTAAATCATACTAGAAATGAAGAAAAGAAATTGAAGCTATCCATTATAAAAGAGAATCAAAAACAGTCGTTACCTATTAAAATGCAAGCATATGAACGGATGACTTTGTATTTAGAACGGATAAACCCTTCTAATTTAATGCTCAGAGTGAAGTCAGTCAACAATGATAAAACGGCTTATGCTCAGAGTGTTATTAATACAATTGAACAGGAATTTGAGCATAATATTTCGCAACAAATTTATATGTCGGAAGAATGTTGGAGTGTTATTATTTCAACTAAAAATGCCATTAAACAACTTGTAGTAAATGAGGAAAAAAATAGCTCGGTGAAAGATGCTCAAGATTTACGTGAAGCTGTTTTAAAAGAAACCTTAAAAAAAACCTCACCTTCTATTTCGGCTTTAGCCTTTGTAAAAGATGAGGTAAATGGATTAATTTAAAAGAGTTCTACTTTAACTTCTGGGTTATAACTTAAAATCCAATCCAATTTTAAAATTTCGTCCTTTGGTTGAATATCCAATGGTTTCAACATAATCTTCGTTTGCTATATTATTTATATGTACAAATAACTCTAATTTTTTAGGAATTAATTGGTAACTTCCATAAAAATCTAAGAGTCCATACCCATCTAATTTTATGTTTTCTCCCGTTCCCCATTTATCAAAATAAGTTCTACTCGATAGATTTTTGAAACGTAATGACAAATATGTTTTCTTTATTTTATTTACATCAAACATTGCGGTAAACTTGTGTTTAGGAATATAATCTACATCGTTACTTTTATGAACATATGTGTGACCAAATTTGAAAGAAAAGTCTTTTTCTATATTGAAATTAAATTCAGTTTCTAAACCACGCAGAGTTATTATATCTTCTGAATTTGAGTAAGTTACAAAATCGGGAAGTAAAATAGCATTCTCTTCTTCTCTATAAAAAAATACTGCATTAAAACGAAGTTTATTTTGTTTAGAAAATTCAAAACCAGCTTCAAATGTCTCTGATTTTTCCGGTTCTAATTCTAGATTTCCATATTGAGAAAACAATTGATATGTACTTGGAGCAATAAAAGCAGAACTCATGGAGGCAATTGCTTTAAAATTAGTTGAAAAATTATACGACGGATTCAAATTATAAACCAAATGACTACCGTATTCACTATGAATATTTAATCGCGTACCAACATTTAAATTGAAACCTGAAAGTGAATTATAAACAAGACTTAAATAAGGATCGAGTGTATTATAATTGGCTAAATCATCCTCTATATTTCCAAAAGGAGAATTTGTTAAGTTTTTAAAATTTTGGTAATTAATTCCACTAATGAAGCTAAAAGTATCAGACCAAGTATACTTATTAACGGCATCAATAGTAAAAGTTTTTCCAGTATATTCATAATGATCAGTAGCATCTGACCAACTATTATAGCTATCTAAAACTCTTTCTGTTTTATTAAAAGTTGAATTAATATTAAATTGTCCTTTTGTGTATTTATAGTTTGAAGAAAAACCAAATTTAGTTTGATCATTAGTTCCATTATTAATTTCAGAATCTGAATTAGCACCAGTATCGTAATCATATTCATTTGAATCTATATTTACAAAACCTTGAATAGTAAGTTTTTCAGAAAAATTATAGCCTAATTTTATATAAGAATTGACAGTTTCAAAAGAATCTTCTTCAAATTCAATTGTTTCATCCAAACTTATTGCTTCAGACATTCCATCAGATTTTATAGTATTAAACGACGCCAAATAATTGAATTTATCTAAACTACCACTTAACGATATATTATTGTACAATTCATCTAATTTTAAGTCAGAATCCTCTTGTGTATTGTTTGTTCCTGCTGAAACTTGGTAATTTAAATTCAATGCTTTTGAATTCGCATTCTTTAATTTAATGTTAATAACACCAGCTGCTGCACCAGAACCGTATAATGTACTTGCAGCTCCATTCATAACCTCAATTGATTCTATTTGACTTACGGCTAAAAATCTTAAATCGAATGAATTAGTAATTGCTGACGGATCTCCAACGGGAATTCCATCTATTAATACCAAAACTTGTCGCTCTCTACCTCCTCTAATGTAGGTACTTTTGTTTTTTCCAAAAGTGTTGTTGGTTCCATTTATGTGTAAACCAGCCAGATTATCTAAAATTTCAATAACTGTTTTTCCTTTTTGAAGTTCTAAATCTTCTTGCTTAATTTGATAAATAATTTTACCAACTTTTTCTTTTTCGGTTGTAAATTTTGTGGCAGAAACAACAACCTCTTTCAATGGCTCAATTTTTTCTTGAGCACTGTTTTTAGTCCATACAATTAAGCACAGAACAATTAAAAAACTTAATTTTCTTTTCATTTTTAATGATTTAATTTTAATAAAATAAATCAGGTAAGTTTTTAAGTATAGAAAAATAACCATACCCAAACCTTTCTCCCGAAAGTTTGAACTATTTCGAATAAATGGCAGGTCTCCTGGCTTGCGTATTTTATATACCTTCCCATTCTTAAAGAACAGTGGCAAAAGTTTTATAAAATCACCAAATTCATTTGGCTAAGCTTACAGTTGCGGGAACAGCTTCGGATTTTAACCGAATTCCCTTTTCATTTACAAGTACGACGTATTTGTAAAAACCATATTCTACTGCAAAAGTAAATAAATTAACTTCATTTCAACTTATTAATTGCTTTAAATATTACATTTGCACAAATCTTTTTTGTATGAATTTGAAAGTGAAAAACTTAATTGTCTTATTTATAATTGTTCTAATCTTTTCTTGTAAAGAAAATAATAAAAAACAAGATATTACTAATGAAAATTATACAAAAACAGTAATAAAATACGCCGAAGGTTTTGAAATTTTAAACTATAAAAATTATAAAAAACTAATTGTTAAAGCTCCATTTTTAGACTCAGATGAAGCATTTGAATTTTTACTTTCAACAAATACTTCAAAAAATGATACTATTAAAATTCCTTTAAAGAATATTGTCGTTACGAGTACTACTCATATACCTATGCTCGAAGTATTAAATGAAGAAAACAAGCTAATTGGGTTCCCTAACACTAAATATATTTCTTCTAAAAAAACGAGAAAAAGAATTGACAATGGTTCAATAAGAGAATTGGGAAATGAAGAAAACATGAATACTGAACTTTTATTGGCAATGAATCCTAATGCCGTTATTGGTTTTTCATTGAATAGTAATAATAAAATGTATAATACCATTCAAAAATTAGGAATCCCTGTTATTATGAATGGCGATTGGCTCGAAAAAACTCCTTTAGGAAGAGCTGAATGGATTAAATTTTTCGGAGTTTTATTCAATAAGGAAAAAGAAGCAGATAGTATTTTTAATGAGCTAGAAAACAATTATTTAACTATTAAAAAACTCGCTTCAAAAAGCAACATAAAACCTACAATTATTTCTGGTGGATTGTTTAAAGATATCTGGAATTTACCAGCAGGTGAAAGTTTTGAAGCTTCTTTTTTAAAAGATGCGAATACTACTTATTTATGGGCAAGTTCTAAAGGAACTGGAAGCCTTTCACTAAATTTAGAAAATGTTTTTGAAAAAGGGAAAAATGCGGAAATATGGATTTCTCCAAGTTTTCACACCTCTTTAATCTCTATGAAAAACTCAAATGAAATTTACGCTAATTTTGATGCATTCAAAAATAAACAAGTATATTCTTTTGCTAACAAAAAAGGCGAAACTGGCGGGTTGTTATATTTTGAATTAGCACCTTCAAGACCCGATTTAGTTTTAAAAGATATTATTAAAATTGCACATCCGGAGCTTTTAAAGGATGAAGAATTTACTTTTTTTGAAAGACTAAAATAGAATCATTAATTGTTGGTGAAAAGCACCAATAATTGCTATAAAACTAAACTTGCTTTCAAAACTCGAATGTCATCCTATGTTCGTAATTAGGATGACACAATTAAAGCCTATAATTATTCTCTATACAATTTAGTCATTGCTTTTGGCAATTCAATACTTTCTTTAATAAAACGTTTGTGTACATTTTCGTTTAATTGATAACGAACATTGTATTCTTCAATTGGGTTCAAAACCCATATATAAGCTCTTAATTGAATTGCGTCATTATCGACACTAATAACTTTAACAACAATCTGTGGCTCATTATTTATAACTTCTTCTGGAGTACGCAAATCAATGACGCCATCAAGTTTTAGCGTTTCTTCAATGATTATTTTTCTGGCTACGTCAATATCTGCATATACACCAATTCTAAAAGCAATAAAGCTCAAAATATGATGATCTTCAATAGTATGGTTTAAAACCGATTCTGTACTAATAATTGAGTTTGGAATTATGAGTCGTTTATTCTCAAAATTATTAATTATGGTATGTCTTAAATTAATATCCTCCACTATACCAATACGTTCACCATCTAATTTTATAAAATCGCCTACCCTAAATGGCTTAAAAATAACGATAAATGCTCCTGCAATTAAATTTGAAATTGCTGATTGAGCGGCAAAACCAATAATAGCTGCTAAAATACCAGCTCCAGAAAATATTAAAACAGCTTTACTTCTAAATGCTGGAATCGTAAAAATGATGATAAAAATAGCTCCAGCTAATGTTAAAAAATTGATAGAGTTTTTTAAAAATTGAAGCGACGTTTTAGAATAATCTGCCTCATTCGTTTTTTTTAAATACAAAACCAATAAAAACCGTAATACTCTAGACACTATCCAAGAAAGTATAAGAACTATAAAAATAAATATAAAAATATTTGTGTCAGACTTTAAATTGAAGTTTTCCGAAATGAAATCCATATTAGAACATTGTTATTTGCCCATCATCTTCGGTTGAAGAATTTGAGTTAGAAGAATCATTCTCTAAAGAATTATCAACTATTTCTTCTTCGTTTACTTCTACATCTTCAACTTCTGGTGCTTCATATGGTAATGATTCCAACAAATTAACTTGCTTTATTCTTTCAGTAGTTAACTGATTTCCAATAGCTTTTATTCCTTTAACGGAAATAAATTCTTCAAAATTCACTTCAATATTTTCCAAACTACGTTTTGAAAAAATAATTTCAGCCATAGGTCGGTAATCAGTAGCAACAATTTCTAATTGCGATTTTGGGTGTTCAGTTATAAATGATTCTTCCTTATTCGGATTGTCAATCATAAAACGTTTCACAAAATATTTCATTTTATTTCCGTCATAATAAATTGCAGAAATCGGTTTTTCTGGAACCCACTTTTCTAAAACAATCATATTAGACTCAAAATGAGTCGCTAATTCAGGTTTAATGGTTTTTACCATCCCTTTTTGATTGATAATAAGCAATCTATCTTCACCTCTAAACTCTCCTAAAAGTTCACCTCTTTCATCAACATTTAATTTTTGAACCGTTTCATCGAACCAAATTTTACGAGGTTTTAACGTGGAAACACCTTCCGATTTTAACTCAACCTTCCGAATCGAATATTTAGAAACTGTATTTCCTTTTACACCTCTTCCTTTAATGGCTAAATTGGCAAAATCGATATCCCATTTTAATTTTTTCACACTTCCAACAGCTCTTAAATTAATGGTCACAACTTCTGCCTCTCCATTCGGATTTGCAGTAAAATAATGCACAATTGAAGCTTTACTACCAGCGGTTAAATCGTATTCTTTATCGCGCGTAACACCCGTAACATTAAATCGTTTCATATAACTAGCGCCTCCTCTTCCATCTCGGTAAATCATATTATATACCGTTCTCTTATCTTTCTTTTTAAAGATAGCAACGTGAATAATATCCTTACCAACAAAAGTTTTTGAATCAACTTTTGTAATCATCATAACACCATCTTTTCTAAATACAATTACATCATCAATATCGGAACAATCGTCTACATATTCATCTCGTTTTAAGGATGTTCCAACAAAACCTTCTTCCCTATTTACATACAATTTAGTATTACGCATTACAACTTTGGTAGCAACAATATCATCAAACAAACGAATCTCAGTTTTACGTTCTTTTCCTTTACCGTATTTCGTTTTTAATGATTTAAAATAATTAATCGCATAATCAATTAAATTATCTAAATAGTTTTTAACAACTGCAATTTTATCTTCTAGGTTTTCAATAAATTGTTTTGCTTTATTTATATCAAACTTTGATATTTTTTTAATTCTAATTTCCGTTAAACGAACAATATCTTCTTCAGTCACAGTTCGTTTTAAAGTCTTAATATGAGGTTTTAATCCAACATCAATAGCTTTAATTACTCCTTTCCAAGTTTCCTCTTCTTCTATATCCAGATAAATTCTATTTTCAATAAAAATTCTTTCTAAAGATGAAAAATGCCATTGTTCTTCTAATTCATCAAGTTGAATCTCTAATTCTCGCTTCAATAAATCCACTGTATGATCAGTCGAAATCTTTAATATTTCTGAAATTCCGATAAAAACAGGTTTGTTATCATCTATTACACAACAAAGTGGTGATATAGAATTCTCACAATTTGTAAATGCATATAACGCATCAATGGTTTTATCTGGTGAAATTCCATTTGGTAAATGAACTAAAATTTCAACATTTGCTGCTGTATTGTCTTCAATTTGACGAACTTTAATTTTACCTTTTTCATTCGCCTTTAATATTGAATCTATTAGTGAAGATGTTGTGGTCCCAAAAGGAATTTCAGTAATTACTAATGTCTTTTTATCTAATTGTGAAATTTTTGCACGTGAACGAACCTTCCCTCCTCTTTTTCCATCGTTATAATTTGAAAAATCTGCAATTCCACCAGTTAAAAAATCAGGAACTAGTTTAAAACTTCTACCTCTTAAATATTTTATAGAAGCATCGATTAATTCGTTAAAATTATGTGGTAATATTTTTGTTGAAAGTCCTACTGCTATTCCTTCAGCACCTTGCGCCAACAGCATTGGAAACTTTACAGGTAAATCTACCGGTTCTTTTTTTCTTCCATCATACGAAGCTTGCCACTCGGTAGTTTTTGGATTAAAAACAACATCTAACGCAAATTTTGATAAACGAGCTTCAATATATCTCGATGCAGCTGCACGGTCACCAGTTAAAATATTTCCCCAGTTTCCCTGCATGTCAATCAATAATTCCTTCTGACCAATTTGCACCATAGCATCAGCAATAGAAGCATCCCCATGAGGATGGTATTGCATTGTATGACCCACAATATTTGCTACTTTATTGTATCTACCATCATCCAAATCTTTCATTGAGTGCAAAATTCTACGTTGCACTGGTTTAAAACCATCTCCAATACCAGGTACTGCACGTTCAAGAATTACATAAGATGCATAATCTAAAAACCAATCCTTGTACATTCCTGTAACCTTGGTTATGGTTTCCTGATTTCCAAAATCTTGATTTTCTTGTTCGTTATATTCCTCTTCTATCATTATTCTTCTTCAACTATATCTAATTCAACTTTTAAATTTTCGATAATAAACTTTTGCCTATCAGGTGTATTTTTACCCATATAAAATTCTAACAAATTACCTATTGAAGTTTCTTTATCTAACATTACTGGATCTAAACGAATATCGGCTCCAATAAAATGTATAAACTCGTCTGGTGAAATTTCACCCAAACCTTTAAATCGAGTCATTTCTGGTTTACCTTTTAAGCTCTTAATGGCGTTTCTTCTTTCTTCCTCTGAATAGCAATAAAAAGTTTGTTTTTTATCACGAACTCTAAACAATGGTGTGTCTAAAATATACAAATGCCCTTCCTTAATTAATTCTGGAAAAAACTGTAAAAAGAAGGTAATTAATAATAAACGAATGTGCATACCATCTACATCGGCATCGGTAGCAATTACGATATTATTGTATCGCAAATTTTCGAGACCGTCTTCTATATTTAAAGCGGCTTGTAATAAATTAAACTCTTCATTTTCATACACAATTTTTTTATTCATATTGTATGAATTCAAAGGCTTTCCTCGCAAACTAAAAACTGCTTGCGTATTTACATTTCTCGATTTGGTAATAGATCCACTTGCCGAATCTCCCTCTGTAATGAACAAGGTGCTTTCAAGCCTATTGTCCTTCTTTAAATCGTTTAAATGAACACGGCAATCTCTTAATTTTTTATTGTGAAGATTCGCTTTTTTTGCACGTTCACGTGCTAGTTTTCGAATTCCAGATAAATCTTTCCGTTCTTTTTCAGCTTGTAAAATTTTCTTATGAATTTTCTCAGCTACGTCAGGATTCTTGTGTAAATAATTGTCTAAATTGGTTTTTACAAAGTCATTTATAAACGTTCTAACGGTTGGCATACCACCTCCCATTTCGGTAGAACCTAATTTGGTTTTTGTCTGACTTTCAAAAACCGGCTCCATAACTTTTACGCTTATTGCTGAAACAATGGACTTTCTAATATCGGAAGACTCATAATTTTTTCCGAAATACTCTCTAATTGTCTTTACTATTGCTTCTCTAAATGCGTTTTGGTGCGTACCGCCTTGTGTAGTATGTTGCCCGTTTACAAACGAGTGATATTCCTCACTATATTGAGCCTTACTATAGGTTAAAGCAACTTCAATATCATCTCCTTTTAAATGAATTATTGGAAACAACATAAACTCGTCAGCAATATTTTCTTCTAATAAATCTTTTAATCCGTTTTCAGAAAAGTACTTTTCACCATTAAAAACAATGGAAAGTCCAGTGTTTAAATACACATAGTTTTTAATCATTTTAACTATGTATTCCGATCTATATTTGAATTTTGTAAAAATAGCTTTATCGGGAACAAAGGTTACTTTCGTTCCTTTACGAATAGAAGTGTCTTGAGGTTTTTCATTTAAGGTAATATTTCCAGCTGAAAACTCTGCAATGGCCGTTTGACCTTCTCTAATAGATTGAACTCTAAAAAACGATGACAATGCATTTACAGCTTTTGTTCCAACACCATTTAAACCAACTGACTTCTTAAATGCACGTGAATCGTATTTACCACCTGTATTCATTTTAGAAACCACATCAACCACTTTTCCTAAAGGAATACCTCTTCCGTAATCACGAACAGTAACTGTTTCATCTTTTACTGAAACTTCAATGGTTTTACCTGCACCCATTACATACTCATCAATTGAGTTGTCTAAAACTTCTTTAATTAATATATAAATTCCATCATCAGGTGAAGAACCATCACCCAACTTTCCAATATACATTCCAGGACGCATTCTAATATGCTCTTTCCAGTCTAATGATCGGATGTTATCCTCGGTATAACTAGTTTGTTCTGTCATCTAATTTTAGTAAATTTCTTTGAAGATATGCTAAAGTACTATTTCGTCTTAATAAATGAAATGCCCTAGACATTTAGTTATCAACAAGAATTAAACATCAATACTTTACGAAATTGGCTTTTTCTTTGTTTTGGAAATAGAAATAATTCCTATTCCAACCAACACAATTGATGCTCCAATAAATTGTAAAAAAGACAATCGTTCATCTAAAAAGAAATAGGCTAAAACAATGGTTGAAATTGGACCAATACTTCCTATGATTGAAAAATTAGATGAACCCAATTTTTTAATGGCCAACGATACCAGAAATGACGGAATTATAGTGGAAATAACCGCCATTAAAAAACCTAAAATATAAACTTCATTTGAATAATGTGTAATAGATGCTCTATCGGTAATTAAATAGTGTGTAATTACACAAATCGATGAGACAATCATTGCGTAAGATGTGAATAAAACCACTCCAAATTTAGGAATTAACCAACCACTTCCAACCAAATAAGATGCATAGGTTAAGGCACTTAGAAAAATTAAGAAACCTCCAAACAGCATTTTTTCATTCTTAAATTGAACTTCTCCCCAAAAGGTAATTACTACTCCAAAATAAGTGATTAAAATTGCAATTATTTGCTTGTTTGTAATCTTGGTTTTTAAAAATATTTTTGAAATAATGAGCACTAAAGTTGGATACACAAACAAGATAATTCGTTCCAAACCAGCTTTAATATATTTTAAGCCTAAAAAGTCGAAATAACTGGCTAAATAATACCCAATAAATCCGAAAAAGAGAATCCAAACATAATCTATATTTTTAATTTTTTCAACTTGCCTTGGCCTGTAAATAAGTGCTATAACAATATAAAAAGGTAGTGAAAACAACATTCTGAATAATAATAAATGCAAAGAACTTACATCAAATTCATACGCTAATTTTACCATAATTGCTTTTGCAGAAAACAACACAATTCCTACGATAGCAATAAATACTCCCGATGATACTTTTGAAAAATTCATCTGCAAACTTAAAAAGAAGAATGAGGATGAAAGTTGAAAATGAAATTGATTTACGATACTCAAAAGCGAAATCTATTTATTAATTATCATATTTCAAATTAAATAAGGGTAACAAAAGTTAGCTTAATGTATATAAGGATATATAACTTTAAATACTTTATTATGAAAACTTCAAAAATTTTAACAATAGCAATATTACTTTTAGGTAGTCTTTTTTTAAGCTGTGAATCGGATGATGTATCAACTCCACCACCAATGGTATGTGACAATCCTCAAATTTACACGTTATCTACAACTGATCCTTATAGTGGACTCACAAATATAAATACAAATGGTTCAGATGAAACTCTTAATTGGGTTGCTTCAGGTGTAGTTGTTCCTGGTGGTTTGGGAACTGCTATTTCCAATTCAAGTACATCTACCTATAATTTTGACAATGAAAGTTACCATTATTATAACTTTCAGAGCACGAATTTTATTAATATAAATTCAAATACAACTTTTAATAATATTCCTTTGTCAGGCGGATCTTTAAATTATAAATATAACGGAATTACATACGTAAGTGCTTTAGGAAAATATTTTATTTTAGGTGTAGATGTTTCAGGAACAATTACAAATGGAACCATTGGTTTGTTTGAAATACTAAATATAAATACAGGTACGGTTGCTTTAACACCAACCGTTACAATAGCTAGTTATGTTGTTCCTGCAGGAATGGAAACTTTATTTTTAGAGTATATTTCAATTGCAACCGATAATAATGATATGATTTATGCGGTTTCTAGAACTGATATCATGCGTTTTAATTTAACGTCTGGAGCAAGTTTACATGCAGTGCTTCCTCCGTCTCTAGCAGGTGTTGCATTAGAGTATTATGGCTTAGAATATAATAATAACTGGAATGCATTGGTTGCAATTAGTCACGCGTATTCTGGACCGGAAATAAGTATTGTAGAAATAAACCCTGCATCATTAACAATAAATAGTACTTCGGCGAACTTAAATCTTGATATCCCAAATTTTTATACAGATTATTACAGTTCTACATTAAGTTGTGATGAAGATACTTATTTTATATCTACCAGATCAGCAAATATTGATACGGATTTTTATACCATTGATATTAGTGGTGGTGTATCAACTATAGTTTCACCAAGCATTACAAATAGTCATGAAACTGGTAATTATTACTTTGGTTTGGAAAGTAATGGGAATAATTAAAAGTATTGAAAAAATGAAAACCGCCCTATTCCGGCGGTTTTCATTATTTTTATAATACAATGTATTACACATTAAAACGGAAATGCATTACATCACCATCTTTTACAATGTATTCTTTACCCTCTACACGCATTTTACCAGCTTCTTTAACTTTTGCTTCACTTCCGTAAGAAACATAGTCGCTATAAGCGATTACTTCAGCTCTAATAAAACCTTTTTCAAAATCTGTATGTATAACTCCAGCGGCTTGTGGCGCAGTATCGCTAATATTAATAGTCCAAGCTCTTACTTCTTTTTCTCCTGCTGTAAAGTAGGTTTGAAGATTCAATAATTTATATGCTGAACGAATTAAAACTGAAGAACCAGGTTCTGTGAGTCCTAAATCGTCTAAAAACATTTCACGCTCTTCAAAAGTTTCTAATTCAGTGATATCTGCTTCAACACCAACAGCTAATATGATTACTTCAGCATCTTCATCTTTAACAGCTTCTTGCACTGCTGCAACATAATCGTTTCCTGAAACCGCAGCAGCTTCATCGACATTACAAACATATAGTACTGGTTTGTCTGTTATAAATTGTAGTGGTTGAATAATTTCTTCTCGTTCTTTATCTGTAAACTCAAGTGCTCTGACCGATTTTGATTCTTCTAGTCCTTTTAAAACTCTTTCTAAAACTTCTAATTCTTTTTGAGCTTCTTTATTTCCTGTTCTTGCAGTTTTCTTAACACGTTCTAATCTTTTTTCCAAAGACTCTAAATCTTTCAACTGCAATTCAATATCAATAGTTTCTTTGTCCCTCACAGGATCTACAGTTGTATCTACGTGCACAATATTATCATTGTCAAAACAACGTAATACGTGAATAATAGCATCAGTTTCTCTAATATTTGCTAAAAACTGATTTCCTAACCCTTCTCCTTTACTTGCTCCTCGAACCAAACCTGCAATATCAACAATATCAACTGTTGCTGGCATCACACGTTCTGGGTTTACCAATTCTTCCAATTTGGCTAATCTACTATCTGGTACATTTACAACACCAATGTTTGGTTCAATTGTACAAAATGGAAAATTTGCACTTTGCGCTTTAACATTTGATAAACAAT
>Ga0209345_10004799_pt1 | contig 12866 bp, 15 predicted proteins | sample Cruoilmetagenom7_FD_187294 | JGI IMG/M metagenome (GOLD analysis project Ga0209345, IMG submission 187294) | Oil polluted marine microbial communities from Coal Oil Point, Santa Barbara, California, USA - Sample 7 (SPAdes) (version 2) | ecosystem: Environmental > Aquatic > Marine > Oil seeps ...
TAGTATCGGGATGTCCTCAATATCTCTTGATAATTACATTACTTTAACTGAAGCGGATGTCGGTATCGGTGTAATGGTTGATGTTCGTAATCTTGCCAGTGTCCAACGATATAAAAGCATTACTATGAAATGGCGCAGTAGTTCTTTAAGATGTGCGATGTATCTCTATGATAGTTCAAAAACGTTAATTACTGATGTGGCCAATGGGACGGACATATTCAATTCAGTGGACGGCGATATAGCTGAATCTGGGTTATACGCTGATTTATGGGTTTGCACTACTGCTACAAAACAATTCGCAACGGCATTTAGTGATCGAGTGGATTATGTTTATATTTGTGTTTATTTACCATCTGGGACTGGTCAACTGGCAGAGTTCCAAGTGTATTCAGACGCGCATAAACCCGTTTTAACAAAAATATCCCCCGCTGGTACAGCTATCCCATCACTAACTGATGATGCGACACCAGTTGTTAGGCATGGAAAAGTGTTCTTAACGGGAGGGACTACAGCCATCACTGATTTTGATAATGGTTGTGAGGGGCAAATTATAACGATTATTGCAGAACATTCACTCACAATTACAGACGGAACGAATATTTTTTTAAGCGGGTCTTCAAATTGGGCAATGACTGCAACAGATACATTGACTTTAATGCAGAAGGCAGACGGAAAGTGGTACGAAATTTCTCGTGGAGATAATGGGGCATAAAAGGAAAGCAAAATGGCAGACTACACAAGTTCAAAATCAGGCGCATATATAATTATATAATCTAAGGCTTAAATAATGGACCAAGAAATTAAAAAAATACATTCTTTATGTTCTATCAGCACTCGTATGACTGCTCAGACATTCTTTCCTGAGCGCTTCTACATGCCGTTTGCTGAACAAGTTCATGGAGAGATATTTAAACTTATTGATGGTCCTGAGAATAAGGTAGTCATAGCTGCTCCACGTGGATGGGGTAAGACTTCAATTGTAGCTTTGGCTCTTCAAGCTAGATACATTATGTATAACTTGACCGGGTTTATCTGTTACATTAATAAGTCACATGAAGCTGCCTCACTACAGACTGAAAACCTTCGCCGTGAACTAACTACTAACCGTATGATTAGACATTTCTTTGGCCATTTTCGCTCACGTAATGTTAATAATAAAGACTTCGATGAAGTATTTTCAAAGAAGGCATGGGTAGCTTACAACACTCTTGTATGGCCAAGGGGTGCTGGACAGCAGGTACGTGGGGTGCTATTTAAAAATGATCGACCTGGATTAATAATCATAGACGATCTTGAAGACCCTGACATGATTGAGAATGAAGAATATAGACGTAAGCAATATGAATGGCTATATGCTGATGTAGTTAAGGCAGTACCTAGGGTAGGAAGAGGGGCGCTAGACTACAAAATAGTCTACATTGACACTCTAAAGCATGAAGATTCTGTACTTCAAAAACTTCTTGACTCAGACGAATGGAAGTCTATAAGACTCGAAGCATGTGATGATAACTTTAAATCTTCCGCTCCTGAGTTTATGTCAGATGAAGCAATAGCAAATGAATGGCAAGAGCATGTTGACTCTGGGCAGACAGATGTATTCTTCCGTGAACTACGTAATCTGCCAATCTCAACTAAAGACTCTGCTTTTCAAAAACAGTACTTTCACTACTACAATATTACTGAACAAGATGGATATAAAGAAGGTGATCTCAAACTATTTGATGCTGAGGTACAAAATGATCAGAATGTTGAGAATGTAATTATAGTTGATCCAGCCAAGACTGCAAAGTTAAACTCGGCCGATACAGCAATAGTTGGAGTAGGCATAGACCTTAAAAATGCAAGGTTAATGGTTAGAGATATTATATCAGAAAAGTTCTACCCTGACGAAATGTACGATGCTATGTTTGATATGGGGATTCGACTCAATGCAAAAGCTATAGGAGTTGAAGAAACTGGACTAGCTGAGTTCATAAAGCAGCCTATCAAGAATGAAATGTTCAAGCGTTCATGTTCAGGTAAAGGATCATTCTTTGAACTAATCTGGCTTAAGGCACGTGGTGGGTATAAAGGTGAGAAAGGTAAAGTACTGCGGATTAAAGAGCTTGTACCTTACTATCGACAAGGCTATATCTATCATAATAAAAGATGTGTGAATACTAAGAAACTTGAAATGCAACTATTAATGTTTCCTAGGTCAAAGCTCTGGGATATCATGGATTGCCTAGCTTATATAATTGAGATGCTTGAGCTAGGTGAACGGTACTTTACACCACAGCAAGATATGAAAGATATAGAAGCTGAATATGATCAGTTAGATTATGAAAAACCTATAGGAAGTATGGAGTTCATATGATGGGATTTATTAAAGATCAATCAAGTGGGATAATAGGTACTTGGGGAATAATCTATTCAAAGGTTCCTAATGATCCGAAAGAGTGGCTAGTATGTTTGTCTACTACTCTAATACTCATTCAAATATGTCACTGGATTTATAGGTTTTATAAGTGGATGAAAGGTAAATAGTTAATTAAATTTTTTAATTGACTGGTATCAAATTATATAATAAATATAGTTTAATGAAGATTAGTACGTAATAAAAATGATTATTACACTTTATGAGGGAATAAGTTGATCTAAAAAATTTTAATATAGGAGTAGAGAAATGAGTAACATTCACGTTTTAGAAAAAGACACAAAGAACAAAACAGTTAATTGTATTTTTCACATTCCTGTACCAGACACGAATAATGCTGTCGGTACAAACTGGAGAGACGTTATACAAAGAGCAGAAAATCCAGAACCAATGATGTCTTATAACGATGCTACTGAAAACGCAAATACTGCAGCCGGGAATATTCTTGAAAGAAATTACACGGTACGATTCACAAGTACCAATTTAACGAATGCTCAAAGATTAGCGCAGATCGAAGCGGCCTATGATGAAAATAAAGATGCTTTGTTTGATGATCTGAAAGACCGGCTGGATTTCTTTGGGAAAACTGCATAAGGGGGTTAGATGGTTACTCGATTTATACACTCAGCACTGAGTGAAACAGACTATGAGACAACGGATTTAAACTCTTTGGCTGATGACGGTGTAGTGCTTGGGGCAGCGATTAATAACAGTTCAAACCGTGACATGATGTTGAAGGTTCAAATTGAACTTGCCAGTGTTGATTTATCGGCACAAACGAATCCTCATGTTCAGATTAGGCTTATTGAATCCATAGATGATGGGGTAACCTATGAGGATAACGACGATCAGGCTTATGGAATCAGTTTGCCCATTGCTGAGACAAGCGCAGCGCATAAGCGAATAGGTGATTTATATATTCCTCCTGGTTATTTTAAACTGGCGATTGTGAACAAGACCGGGGTAGCATTTGCAGCCATAGGAAACACAATGTCATACGCACCATACACACCAGAGACTGACAGCTAATGGGTATTTTCTTACGAAAATTATGGAAGAATAAGCCGAAGCAGTATGGGCCTTGGAAGTTTGTTCATAGGTCACTTTTCCACAATGCTGGGAAGATGGGGATTGACCCTCTCTCTCTACAAATTGCAAAACCGATGTGGGCTGGGACAAAAGATTATAGTAAGAACGGTTTTGATACGGTCAATAGTAATATAACGTATACTCATAATACGATCAGCTTTGACGGGTCGAATAGTACGATGATTGTATCAGACAGCAGGGTTATAGATCTTTCAAACCTTACTGTGTTAGCTCAAGTGACCCCGGCTGCACTTGGATCAGAAAATTTTATCGTATCACGCGATGATTTAGGGACTGCTTATGCAAACTGGTGGTTTGGTGGGACTACTGGTAACAAGTTATCATTTTTGGCGAGGATTGGTAGTACATTCGCTGCGTCTGCTACTACAAGCAGTGCAATGACGGTTGGTGTGCAGACAACAGTTGGTATAACATATGACGGATCAACCGTCCGTCTGTATGTCGATGGTATTGAGGCACCAAATAGCAAGGCAAGTAGGCCTGGGTCGCTAAATTCAACCCACGAAATAGATATTGGGTGTCGAAGATATGGTAATTTATCTGGTTTGTGGAACGGTGAGATTAATTACACGCTAATTTTTGATACGGCATTAAGTCCAGAAAATACAAATGGAATATCGGAAAATCCCTGGCAACTATGGCAACCATATATCTCCCCAATTTATTTTGATTTTGCTGTTGCTTCAACTACAGCTACACCTACTACTATTGCCCCTACTACATCTGCTCCAACTACTCCTACACCTACAACAATACCGCCGACTACTCCTTTACCTACTACAGCACCGCCAACATCCTTACCTCCTACAACTATAGCGCCGACAACAGCTGCACCTACAAGCCCTGCACCGACTACGCCTAGTCCTACTACTCCAAGCCCTACAACACCAGCACCTACAACTCAACCTCCTACTACTAATCCTCCTACTACATCAGTACCTACTACAGTATCTCCAACAACACCTGTGCCTACAACACCTAGTCCTACATCTGCTCCTCCTACAACTCCTGCTCCTACCACAGTACCACCTACTACCACTGCTCCTACCACTTCTGTACCAACTACACCTGCTCCTACTTTAGCACCGACTACCTTAGCCCCTACTCTACCTCCAACTACTTTAGCCCCTACTACTTCACCACCTACATTACCACCTACTACCTTAGCACCAACAACGGCTCCACCTATACCAATAGTAACTAGACGTGGAATATCTAATATGGGATTTTCTATGAGAGAACAATGGAGATAAAAATGAGTATATTTAGTATATTTAAAAGAGATAAAAAAGAGGTTATTAAGCTTGATAGGCCTACACAAGGCCCTTCAAATATACAAGCTATCAACCATCATAAAGTACGCATAGAGAATCTAATGGATGAGTATATGATTATATCTAAAGATTTAAAGTCTGTGCAACAGAATAATGAAGAACTTAAATCTATAAAAAACAAAAAAATAGACTCTATTATCTTTCGTATGGCTATTATAAAATATGAAGTAGATATAAGAAAGGATCATTTAAAATGGCTCTGTTCATAAATTCTTCTAATAACTTTATAGAAATCTCTCTCGATGGAGTTACAGACTTTAATGCTGAAGTTGACTTAGTCAGTTATGGATTGGCTAGAAATGCTCCAGATGGATTAGCAGTAAGGAAGATAATATTTATTCCTAGCGCTATCAATGATACTGTAATAGTTCGAGACGGTCAAAATGGGCCAAGGGTATTTTCAGCCATTGATCTATTAGGTACCTGGGATGTCTTAAAAGATGAGTATAGAGAAGATGGGAAAATAGACAAAGGTAAAATTATAAATCCTTACATACATGCTAATGAAAGTGTGATAGGTATTATAAATATGGCTTACTTAATAATTGAATTGTAAAGACAATTAAATTTTTTAATGGACTAGTAAAATGGCAGTAAAGACAATAAGAATAGGCAGTGCAGAAGATATCCATCAGTATGATAATTTAGATTTTACTGAGGCTATGGATACAGATGATGAGCCTATTAAAATTGGCCAAAGTACTAATGGAGATGAAGCGCTTCGACAGGATCAACTTCCAGCATTAGGTACTATGTTAACATCTGATAATGTAATAGCTGATAATGCGGTAGTCCGTGGAGCCGGTGGAGCAAGGAAGGTTCAAGATAGTGGAGTAATTATAGACGATAATGATAATTTAGATCTAAATGCTGCTGTCTTAAATGGACTATTAGCAGCTATTACATCAGGAGGTCTTGAATATAGCTCTAATAGATTCTATATAACAAATGTAGCCCATCGTAGAGCCATTGATAGAACAAGTGATGTAAACTTAAGCACAGTCACAGTTGAAAATACTATAGTTGAAACTACTATCTGGACTGCTACTATGAATGCTAATAGTCTAGTCGCAGGGAATGTATTTAAGTTTCATGCAGACGGTCATGTTCAGAATGGAGGGCCGACTGCTGCTGATAGAGTAACTCTACGTATTAAAGTAGGTGGGACAACTATGGTTACTATGAATCCTATAGCAGGTACAATAGCTGTAGGCTCCCACTGGCATATTGATGCTAATGCTACACAGCGTACAGTAGGCATTGCAGGTTCAAGAGCAATTCATGTAGATGTAGATTTAGATGGAACTACAAGTGAAACAATTTCAGTAGGTGTTATAAATACTACAGCTAACATGGATGTAACATTGACAGTAGAATGGGCAAGTGCTGATATAAATAATATATTTGAGTTATTTCAAGCCTTTATGGAGTATAAGAATTAGGAGAATACAATGCCTTATATTGTAACAGGAGATCCAACTGGACCAGGGAAATCAGCAGCCGATTTTAGGAGTGTAAACTTCGACTATGAATATCCTGATGGATTAGATCTAAAACCAGGAAGTTCTTTACACAAAAAACTTCGTGATAGAATCTGGCGTCGAGCTAATGAGTCTAGAACTGAAATGTCTAAACGGTATGCCTCTTGGCGTGAGATAGATAAGACAATGACCGTCTATATTCCTTTAAAAGAGAAAGAAAAAGCTCTTAAGGAAAAGGACCCTACAAAGCCTATTTCTATAGTACTCCCTTACACTTATTCAGTACATGATTCTTTGATGACTTATATGTCTTTAGCATTCTTTCAAGACCCTATGTTTAGATATGAAGGAGTTGAAGACTCAGATACGATCGGTGCTATGTTAATGGAACTAGTTATTAAAATGCACTGTATTAAATCTAAAGTCCCTTTAGCACTCCATACTATTCTAAGCGATAACTTTAAATATGGAGTTGGAATAGGGATACCTGGATGGACTAAACGCTATGGTAAAGCACCTGTAAGATCTACTTCAATTACTGAAAGTGGTTTAGGTAGTCAAGAAGAAAACTTTGTAACATTTGTAGATAAGTTAATCTATGAAGGTAATGACTTAACAAATATAGACCCTTACATGTGGTTACCAGATACATCTTATTCAAGTGATAATATACAAAAGTCTGAATATCAAGGGTGGTTAGAACGTGATAACTATATAAATATGCTATCTGAAGAAAGTACTTCTAATGGAGAAGTATTTAATGTAAAGTATCTTAAAGCCCTTAAACAAAAAAGATCTTCTTTATCTCTAGACCAGTCAGATAGACAGAAGAAATTTGGTGGAGACTCAAAGACAATTAGGGGATCAACTAATTCAGTCAATCCTGTGGATAAGATAAAGATGTATGTTAATCTTATTCCAAAGGATTGGGGACTTGGTGGAGGTGAATACCCAGAAAAATGGTTCTTTTGCTTAGCTGCAGATGAAATCATTACAGAAGCATATCGTGCAGATCACAATCATGGAATGTATCCTATAAGTGTAGCAAGCTCAGAATATGATGGATATTCAACTACTCCTATCAGCCGAATGGAATTACTAACTGGCTCACAAGATGTGTTAAACTTCTTATTTAATTCACATATAGCTAATGTAAAGAAAGCTGTAAATGATATGTTTGTAGTTGACCCTTACCTAATCAATATCAATGATATGACTAGGCCTGGAGCAGGAAAGATCATTCGAACTCGTAAACCTGCTTGGGGACATGGAGTTAAGGGAGCGGTAGAACAATTAGGAGTCAATGATATAACCCGTGCTAATATAGGTGATGCATCTTATATGACTCAGTGGATGGATAAGATATCTGGTGCAGATCAATCAATGCAGGGTACATTACGTCAAGGTGGGCCTGAGAGATTGACTAAAGGTGAATTCCAAGGTACGCGCGGTTCAGCTATCAGCCGCTTACAACGTATAGCTATGATAGTAGGTATGCAATTTATGCAAGATACAGGTACTATGTTTGCTGTGCATACTCAACAGAATATGAGTCAAGAATCTTATGTAAGTATAGTAGGTCCATATGAGCAACAACTACGTAAACAGTTTGGAAGTGACGCTAATAGAGTTAGAGTCTCTCCATATGACTTAGCGGTAGCTACAGACTTAATTGTTCGAGATGGATCAATCCCTGGAGGGAACTTCTCTGAAGCCTGGCTTCAAATGTTTAAGGTAATAGGTGAATCACCTGAACTTATGCAACAGTTTGATATTACAAGAATTTTTACATATATAGCTAAGCAGCTCGGAGCGAAGAATGTAGAAGACTTCAAACGTAATGTTAATAATATTCAGCCGACTACAATGCCTGATGATCAGGTAAATCAACAAGTTCAGGCCGGAAACCTTATACCAGCAGAAGGAGTATAGATCATGAATATAGAAGTAATGTCTAGTAAAAGACAAATAAATAACCTTAAAAAGAATAATCTTGTATGGAGAGATATACAGAATGAACTTGAAGTATGGCTTGATGCTTTTGAGAAAGAAAGAAGTAATATAGTAGACGATGCAGCTAATGATAATCCATCTACTGCATCTGTACTCCTTCACCTAGGAGACTTAAATGGAAGAGCAAAAGCTGTAAAGTATATGTTATCTCTACCAGACTTATTTTTAAGTATATTGGAGGACAAGAAAGATGACTCTATCAGTAAATGAACCTAGTGATCAGAGGTTAGTTAGTGAACTTCCCTCGTATATAAGAGCGAATCGAGTAGCTATCAATGATATAGATAATGCGGCTATAAATGGAGATGTAGGATATACTGATTTAGTAGTCGCTGCCGCTTCAACGTTTTTAACTACAGGGATTGAAATTAATTCTTATGGACTTGAAGTTATTAAATTATCTGGAGCTGGAGTATCTACCCTAACAAATATATTTAAAGGGACTGAAGGACAGATTAAGATATTTATAGCTCAGGATACTAATGTAAGATTCACAGATGGTATGTCAAAGCTTAATGGAACCTTCTATCTCAATCAACTTCCTGCTGGAGGTAATTTTAATCCACAAGTAGATGACATAATATCTATGGTAAATATAGGAGGAAACGGATCATCGATAGGCGGTTACTGGAAAGAGTTATATAGAACACTTTCCGTAAAATAGACAATTAAATCAATTAATTAACTAAAGAGGTTAGCTATGGACGATGAAGGGACAAAGAAAATGGCGGAAGAGTTAGGACAAATGAACCAGTCAGTTTTTATACCTGAAGATGCTTCAACAAGTGCACCTGAGACAGACGCACCGACTACAGAGGTTCCAGAAGAATCTTCTACTGAAGCACCTTCAACTGATGCAGCAAGTACAGATGCTCCATCTACTGATGCTCCAACTACAGAAGCACCAGATGAACTGACTTTATTAAGAGAAGAAAATTTACGCTTAAAGGCTGAGGTAGATAAAAAAGTCACTACAAAGGCTCCTCCAACTGATGCACCTGCTACTAACGCACCTTATGAGCCAGAAGACTTTGTAGGTGATATGGACCTGGATGAGCTTACAAGTGATCCAACTAAGCTTAATGAACTTCTAAATGCTGTATTTAAGAAGGGTCTTGAAGAATCAAAAGGGCTTGCTATATCTGGAAATGAAGGAGTGCTTAGAGCCATTCCAGATATTGTGAAGAGTAATCTATCTATCATAACAAGTCTTAAGAAAGCTAGTGATGATTTTTATACTGAGAATAAAGACTTAATACAATGGAAGCAAGCTGTAGCCACTGTATTTGAAGAAGTCTCAGCTAAGAATCCTGACAAGACTCATGTTGAGAACCTTAAAACCACTGGCGATGAGGTTAGAGTTAGACTTAAGTTAAAGAGTCAAGCTACTAATAAAAATAAATCACCTAAATTACCTGGAAATAAGGGTAATAAGAGGACTAGTACAAAACCAGAGACTAAAGGCATAGAGTCTGAAATAGACGCAATGAATAAGTCTCTCTAAACATAAGGAGATATACCAATGTTAGAAGACAGAGGCGCACAACATGATAAGATTCCGGTAGATAAATATCATGATCCAGCCACAAGCTATACAATGACAACTCGTGACTATGTTATGAGACCGTCTGCTAATGGACTAAGTGGACCTATAACTTTAACCCTTCCACCAGTCGCAGAAGCAAAAGGTAGACTTTATTCTATTATCTGCCGTAATGCTGATGCTGTAAATACAATCACTATTGAAGATAATAATAATGATAGTGAATGTTGGCTAGGTGATATAGTATTAAATGGTAAATGTGACAGAGGACTTTTTTACTCTGATGGACTTGCGTGGTTAGCAATGGTTAGTGGCAGTTGGCCTGGAGCCTCTACTACAATACCTCCTGGTACTACTCCTAGTCCTACTACACTCGGTGCTACTACTGCTGCTCCTCAACAGTAATGGATTAAATAATTTAAACCTCTATAATATATAGGAGATAATAATATGTTTCTTGGAATGCGTGGGTCAGGCGACTTTGTTGCTAATCAGAGACCCCTAAACTGGCGTCAACAGATTTTATATCTATACCCAAATGGGATGGCTCCTCTTACCGCAATACTGTCTATGACAAAAGGTGAGAGTGTAGATGACGCAGACTTTAACTGGTGGACACAGACTCAGTCTACTGTACAAGGTGCAGTAGCTGGAATATTTACTGTAGCTGATCTTTCTGTAGCTTATGCAGGCGGTGGAGTTGCTGGTGAAACTGTGTTTGTTTCTATAACAACCGTCCTTGCTAATCAAATTGTGCAAGGTAAACAAATCTTACTCCGTGATGCTTCTGACTATCGAGTTGATGTAGTTGGTAAGGTTACAGAGGTAACTCGAGGGAATGTCAATTCTGTGCTTGCAGTTAAACTGCTTGAAGCTGATGATAATTCTCCTACAAATGATCTTACATCATGTGATAACTTTAAGATCATTGGTAATATTAATCCTGAGGGTGGTGAGATGCCTGATGCTATTGCACTTAATCCAGTGCAGGTGTATAACTACACTCAGATCTTTCGTACCCCTCTAGCACTCACTCGAACTGCTTTAAAGACTCGTCTACATACTGGTGATCAATACCAGAAGGCAAAATCAGAAGCACTCGAACAGCATTCATGGGAGATGGAACTTGCTTATCTCTGGGGTATTAGGACTCAAGGCATTGGAGATAATGGGAAGCCTGAGAGAACTACAATGGGAATTATTAACTTCATTCGACAGTATGCTCCTAATAATGTGGACGACTATACACTTAATGCTATTTACGCAGGTCAAACATGGGCTGCTGGTGGTGAAGTATGGTTGAAGGCATTGCTTGAAGTTATCTTCCGCTATGGTGCTGAAGATAAACTTTGTCTTTGTGGGTCTGGATTCCTTCTCGGTATTGATGCTCTTGCTATGCAGAGCGGTCAGATTAATATCCAGCCAGCGCAGAAGATGTACGGTATGCAGATCCGTGAGTGGCTTACTCCATTTGGATCTATTCATATGAAAACTCATCCACTGTTTAGCTTTGATGTTACTACTCGTCATATGGGTATTATTCTGGAGCCAAAGGAACTTGGTTACAGGTATATAGATGATACTACATTCTTTGGTGAGAATTCATCTAAGACTCATTCCTCTGGATATGGTCAGAGACGTATTGATGGCTTGAATGAGGAGTACTTGACTGAGGCAGGTCTTGAATTTGGTCTGCCACAGAAATGTGGACTTCTCAATGGTGTAGGTCTGAACAATAACCTTTAATGGCTAACCTCTCAGACCTCAATGGCTAGGGGATGGAGTAAGGACTCTTCCCCTAGCCCATTAAAAAATTTAATTAACTATGGAGGATAAGATGAATTTACTCCAACTACGTACAAAGTTTCGTGGGCTATCAGGGAGATTTGATCTTGTTAATGCAGACTTCTCTGACAACGGTGCGGACTTTTTTATAAACGAAGGTAGTCATTTTCTAGACCGCTTAGATAATAATCAAAAGTCCTGGGCGTCTGCTTTCCGTTTCATCGATGTAGGTAAGTATTCTGCCTCTATACAACATTGTAGAGCTATTAAGGAAGTATGGGCTACATCTACAACCGCTCGCTGGGAATTGAAGAAGAAAGACTTACAAGAACTAATAAATGGATTTTTACTAGGTACTCCTTCTTCACGTACATCAGGTGAACCTGCTTACTATTCTCCTACCTTAACTCGCTACATACCTGAAAACCTTGCATCTGAAGATTTTGAATCTTTCTTACAGTGGGTAGAAGTTCCATCTGGTAATGCTGAAGAATATAATACTATCTTACTCAGTGCTCCTGTAGATAAAAAAATAGTAGTTGAAGTAAAAGGGTTATTCTATTCCAGTAAATTAGTAGAAGATACAGATGAAAACTATTGGTCTGTAGTTCATCCATTACTTCTCTACATGGCTGCTATGAGATATGTAGAAGTAATCAATCGTAATACTCAAGGTGTTAATGATTGGGATAGGGCTATAGCTAAAGATGTAAGAAGTATAGGTATGGACTTAGTTGAAGAATTAATAGTTGGGAAAGATAGTATGGAGGATTCATGATGAAGAAGTTATTTAATAAAGATGAGCCTATGACAAGGAAGCGTATAGATAAGTTAGAAACTGTCGTACAAAGACTTGCATTAAGAACTCATAAGGTTACTACTAGTATCTTAACCCCTCAGTTAATTTCATCTTGTGTAAGGATAGAAGAAGGTAATAAGAAAGAAGTATTAAAAAAGCTATTGTTTAAAGGTAAGTTAAATAAGTTTGCTGTCTTACTCAATGCTAAGCCTAAGAGAAAGACTTTGATAGAAGCTAGAATAGAATCTGGTATAGATGGATATACTAAGATATTATATCTAAGTGGACTTAAGAATATATTTGATATAGAGCTAGATACTCTTGATGGAAGTATATTGACAGTAACTATATTTCCAGATGAAGGCGATACATATGATGAAGTAAG
>Ga0209345_10004800_pt1 | contig 12865 bp, 9 predicted proteins | sample Cruoilmetagenom7_FD_187294 | JGI IMG/M metagenome (GOLD analysis project Ga0209345, IMG submission 187294) | Oil polluted marine microbial communities from Coal Oil Point, Santa Barbara, California, USA - Sample 7 (SPAdes) (version 2) | ecosystem: Environmental > Aquatic > Marine > Oil seeps ...
AAAAAATCTGAATCCGATCCCTTTGGTTTCCATTCACAAATACTCACGATTTCCGGTGAGGTCTGTTATCAGTTTTCAGATCAATCGCTAACCATTTGAAGCCGCTGCCGTTTGTTGCCTTTCTGGTGGACATCTGCCAACTTCCAATGGACAGTTTCTGATTTTGCAGCGTATGATCTTGACTGGGGCAATAGATATCATTTACTTTGTTATTACGCAACCCATGAGAAGAAATTCTGTTTTTTGGAAATGAGTTCAGCACGGAAACACACGGACTCCTCAGAATATAAGGATAATGATCAACTTAGTGTATATTCACATATAATTGTATCTAATTGCATCCATAAAAAAGGAAGTGGATCGAGTTTGATCTTTCTAGTGTTAATTTTTATTGCAGATAATTTTGAGCCGGTGTTAAGAGCACCTAATAATTCAGTGAAATTCAGTGAATACCCGTGGTGGAAAAAGCCGTTATCATGAATCCCGCTACCCATGCCCAATATGAATTGGAGCCTGAAAGACTGCGGCAAATGCTGCCGGACAGCCCCGGTGTGTATTGTTTTAAAGATCTCTCCGGCAGAGTGATTTATGTGGGCAAGGCAAAAAATATCAAGAAACGGGTCCTGTCCTACTTCAGATCTCACGATGATATGTCCAGTAAAACAGCCCTGATGATGAAAAAGGCCCGCGGTCTTGATTTTATCCTTACTTCCACTGACCAGGAGGCATTCATACTTGAGAGCAGTCTGATAAAAAAGTACATGCCCCGGTATAACGTTATTCTCCGGGATGACAAGCAATATCCATGTCTCAAACTCGATATCAATAAGGCTTACCCTCGCCTGAGCATCGTGCGAAGAATTAAAAAGGACGGTGCCGTTTATTTCGGGCCCTTCTCATCAGCCAATGCTGTAAGGAGCACACGTAGGACAATTGACCGGGTTTTTAAACTGCGGAAATGCAGGGGCACAGGACTCCCGAGGCGTACAAGACCGTGCCTGAATTATCAGATGGATCGCTGCCTCGGTCCGTGTACAAACGATGTCCCTGCGTCAGAATACAGCGATATCGTCAAAAAGGTGAGACTTTTTCTGGATGGTCGTAACCGTGAGTTGATCGGCCATTTGAAAAAAGAAATGGCCGAGACAGCAGACAATCTGGACTTCGAAAAAGCCGCCGGGATCAGAGACCAGATCAGGGCCATAGAAAAGACGGTGGAACGTCAGCATGTGGTTTCACAGCGATTAGAGGATCAGGATGTCATCGGCCTGTCACAAAAAGAGGATTTGTATCAGGTGGTCAACCTCTTTGTTCGAAAGGGATATGTGGTCGGCAGCCGTAATTATTTTTTTAAGGTTCCTGGAGGCTCGCCTCCCGAGGTGATAGAGGCCTTTCTGAAGCAGTATTACTCCCGTGAGGCCCTTATTCCCGAACAGATTCTCATTTCTGAGCAAATCGGAGATCTCGTGCCCATTTCCAGATGGCTTGGTGATCTGGCCGGGCGAAAGGTTGTGATCCACAGGCCGCTTAAAGGTGAAAAACTGCGGCTGGTGAAAATGGCGATCTCAAATGCGGAAAATCTTCTTGCCGGACGTTCGGATTATTACGATGAAGACCTGGTAAACCTTGTGCAACGACACCTTAAGCTCAAGAAGTCCCCGCGATTTATTGAGGGTCTGGATATTTCCAATCTTCAGGGTGACCTGGCGGTCGGAACCGTTGTCAGTTTCGTGGATGGACTGCCTCACCGGTCCGGGTATAGAAATTACAGGATAAAGGCAGTGGGCGGCATTGATGACTACGGCATGATGACGGAATTGGTCGAAAGACGGATTGCCCGGGGACAACCGCCGGATCTTTTTCTGGTGGATGGCGGCAAAGGACATCTTGCATGTGTAAAAAACGTGCTGGACAGACGGGTACCTGCTGATACAACCGAGGTTGTTTCAATTGCAAAGCCGGATAGCAACAAACAGGAAAGATATGACAAGATATATATTCCAGGACGCAAGAACCCCTTGGCTCTCAGGCCGGATAATTCCGTGCTGCTCCTCATGATGCGGATCCGAGACGAGGCACATCGCAGGGCCATTTCCTATCATCGGAAACTAAGAGGGAAAAAGCTGAAGGGGTCTGAACTGGACCGGATTCCGGGCATTGGTGAAAAAAAGAGAAACAGACTGCTTAAACGTTTTGGTGACATAAATGCTGTTGCCCGGGCAGGCCGTGATGCATTGCTTGAAGTCCCCGGCATAACCGAATCTTTAGCAGATAAAATTCTTTTGTTTTTTCGGGACTGGAACCGTGAACCGTGAACCCTTGAACCTGATTAGTTACCTTTTCTCTTAAAGTTCCCCGTGGCTTTTGCCGATATTTATACCGGCCATAAATGGCCCTTAATCTCTTTTGCCTCCCCCCTGAGGATCTTTTCGGCTTCAGGGGGGATTTTCCGAAAGCAGGTTTTTTTCACTGATATCAGCATTCTCACAGATGTGGCATTTTTTTTGCATGTATTTCCAGCATGCCCTTTGAGTAAAACAAAAAGGCTTCTATTTTTCTAACGTTCGACTATGAAAACAAGAAAAAGCGAGCAGGAAAGAGAAATAAAGGGTCTTGACATTTTAACAATAGGGTCTAATATATAGCCAGTTTAATCCTTTCATATTCACACTTGAGGAGAGTGGGTTTTGTTTTTTAAAAAAATCACGGTTTTCCTGCTACCTGACGGTGAAAACAACGTCAAACAATTCAGGCTTCCGATTCCTTCGTCTACCCTCCTAAGCCTTTTCCTGATTTCCTTTTTGGCCCTCTCTTTTTGGTTCATTTACGATTATTATTCCATGAAATCCCAGATGCCTCGCCTGGCCCAGCTGGAGAAGGAAACAGAGCAGAAAAAGCAGCAAATCATCCATATGGCACAGCGGGTTGATGAGATTACTCATGAAATGAGAGCGCTGAAGGATTTTGATCGAAAATTGAAAGTAATGGTGAACCTTGAAACCAGTGACGAAGAAGTTCACGGTCTCGGGGGGCCGGCCCCAATTTTTTCAGACCGTCAGAATGCCGAGGCCAAAGATGAAAAAGAGCTGGCTCGTTTGATACATCGTTCACTGGACAACCTTGAAAATGAGATGGCTATCGGCGAGCAGGACAAGGCTGATCTTTACGAATTTTTCGAAAACCAGAAAATGCTTCTTGCTTCAACACCTTCCATCTGGCCCACAAAAGGTTGGATGAGCAGCCGGTTCGGATATCGAATTTCCCCCTTTACCGGAAAAAAGGAATTTCACAAGGGGGTCGATGTCGCCACCCGGATGAGCGCACCGATCGTCGCACCCGCAGACGGTATTGTGTCATTTACAGGCAGGGACGGTGGGTATGGCAGGGTGGTGACCATAAGGCACGGCTATGGGCTGATGACGAAGTATGCCCACCTGAAAAAGGCCCTTGTGAAGAAAGGTCAGCGTGTTAAAAGAGGTGAAACAATTGCCCTGGTAGGTAATAGCGGCAGATCTACCGGGCCGCACCTGCATTACGAGGTGCACCTGAACAACATGGCCGTTGACCCCCTCCGGTATATCCTCAATTAGTTCCCCGAATCAACTCGTTAGTGCCTACTGATCACTGATCACTGACAACCTGAGTCATTACATAAATCCTTGATTTTTCAGGAGCGAAGGTCTTTAATGCCTGAAAACCGGCAAGACAGGGTTTAAATCAGCCTTTTAACCATTTAACAAATTCCGGAAGAAAACCATGTTTGCAAAGATCGCCAAAAACATTTTTGGAAGCAAGAATGAACGGGAACTGAAGGGACTGGCTCCGCTGGTAGAGGAAATCAACGCTTTGGAACCTGACTTCAAGTCCTTGTCCGACGAGCAGCTTCAGGCAAAAACCGCTGAATTCAAAGAGAGAATATCGAATGAGGAGTCCCTGGATGATCTTCTCCCTGAGGCCTTTGCTGCGGTCAGAGAAGCTTCTGTAAGGGTGCTGGGCATGCGTCACTTTGATGTTCAGCTAATCGGGGGGATCGTGCTTCACCGGGGTAAGATAGCCGAAATGAAGACAGGCGAAGGCAAAACCCTTGCTGCCACACTCCCTCTGTATCTGAATGCCCTGACAGGCCGCGGTGCTCACCTTGTGACGGTCAACGATTATCTGGCACAGCGTGATTCAGAGTGGATGGGCGGGATTTACAATGCATTGGGTCTTTCCGTAGGTGTTATCGTTCACGGGATGAATGATTCGGAACGCAAAACTGCTTACGCATGTGATATTACATATGGGACCAACAACGAATTCGGTTTTGACTTCCTCCGTGACAACATGAAGTTTGATCCTTCAGAATTTGTTCAGCGGGATTTTTATTATGCGATCGTGGATGAAGTCGACAGTATCCTTATTGATGAAGCCAGGACCCCTTTGATTATCAGCGGTCCGGTGGAACATAGTAAGAACGAGGTCTACGAGGAAGTCAAACCTGTGGTCATTAACTTGAGAAAAAAACAGGGGGCTGTTGTCCGATCCCTCCTGAAAGATGTGCGCCAGAGACTTGATGACGGCGAACTGGATGATAAAACAATCGAATTGCTCCTGCAGGCCAAAAGGGGTGATCCGAAAAACCATGCTTTTCTGGATATCGTTTCCAAGAATCAGGCCTTGAAAAAGGAAATCGACAGGATGGAGAGCATGTTGAGCTCTCAAAAGCTCCTGCCTGAACTTGATGAGATCCTTTATTGCACCATAGACGAGCGCAGCAGTTCGGTGGAACTCACGGAAAAAGGGCTCGCAGTACCGGCAAGCGCCGGTTTCGGAGATTTTGTCCTGCCCGACCTTGATGAAGAAAGCCACTTCATCAGAGAGGATGATCAATTAACTGAGCAGGAGAAAGATGAACGACTCAGAGAGATGGAAGCCGGCTACATGAGGATCTCCGATCTCCTGCATGCCACTCAACAGCTCATCAAGGCATATTGGCTGTTTGAAAAGGACGTCCAATATGTTGTCAAAGATGGGCAGATAATGATTGTTGACGAGTTTACAGGCAGGATGATGCCCGGCCGCAGATGGAGTGACGGGCTTCACCAGGCAGTGGAAGCCAAGGAGGGAGTGCGTGTTGCAGGCGAAAACCAGACACTGGCGACCGTCACCTTTCAGAATTTTTTCCGCATGTATGACAAACTTGGCGGGATGACCGGTACGGCAGATACCGAGGCGGCCGAGTTCAACAATATCTACAAGCTGGATGTGGTTGTTGTTCCCACCAATCAGGAGATGATCCGAAAGGATTATCCTGATGCAATCTACAAAACAGAAAGGGAAAAATACAAGGCTGTGGTTGATGAGATCAAAGATCTCTATGATCGAGGACAGCCTGTCCTTGTGGGCACAATTACCATCGAAAAATCCGAGATGTTGAACAAGATGCTGAAAAGGACCGGGATCCCCCATTCCGTGCTGAATGCCAAGCATCATCAAAAAGAGGCGGAGATCATCGCAAACGCGGGGCAGGCGAAAACCGTGACAATTTCCACCAACATGGCGGGCCGCGGGACGGATATCGTTCTGGGTGAAGGCGTGCGTGAGCTTGGGGGGCTTCATATTCTGGGCACTGAAAGACACGAGAGTCGCCGTATTGACAACCAGCTCAGAGGTCGCGCAGGAAGACAGGGCGATTCAGGCTCCTCCCGTTTTTATCTCTCTCTTGAAGATGATCTTTTGAGAATATTCGGGTCGGATAGGATTTCATCCATCATGGGGCGGCTGGGCATGGAAGAGGGAGAGCCTATTGAACACAACCTTATCTCCCGTGCAATTGAAAATGCACAGAAAAAGGTGGAAGCCCATAATTTTGATATTCGTAAACATTTGCTTGAATATGATGATGTAATGAATAAACACAGGGAAGTTATCTATTCCCTGAGAAAAGATGTCCTGGACGGCCATGGCATCGGAGACCTTGTCGAAAACATGATAAGAGAGAAAGTGGAGGGATTTGCCGAACAATACACCGACCCGAAAGAGTATCCCGAAAACTGGGATATCCAGGAGCTGAGGGACAGTTTTTTCCGGCAGTTTGGGTTCAGGCCAAAGATCAGTGCTGAGGATATTGGACAGGAGGCTTTCGATCTTCTGAAGGTAGAAGATCTGAGCGATCTGCTGACTGAACAGGCCAAGTCCGCTTTTGAGGAAAAGGAAAAACTTTTCGGGAAGGAAGACCTTGAACAACTGGAGCGATTTATTATCCTTCAGATTATTGATGATCAGTGGGTAGCCCATCTCCAGGATATGGATCATATGAAAGAGGGAATTGGCCTTCGGGGTTATGGGCAGCTTGATCCGCTTAAAGAATATCAAAAAGAAGGCTTTGCCCTTTTTGGGGGGATCATGGACCGGATCAGTGACGAGACCCTGAGGACACTTTCTCGGCTACAGCTGATAAAACGTGAACCCGAAAAAATGCCCAAAAGGAAGAACAGGGCTATGAATTTGAGCCATGGTGGTGAAGGTTCCGGCGCTGTTACTGTGCGGCGCAAGGAGAAAAAAGTAGGGCGCAATGAACCCTGCCCCTGCGGCAGCGGGAAGAAGTATAAGCGTTGTTGTGGCGCTGGGTAACGGCGACCCTAAAGGAATATAATGGGTGATAAAACACAAATGGTTCAGGGATTTAAGGCCTCAGCAGTGGCTGCAGGGCTCAAGAAGGATAATGCCCTGGACCTGGCGCTGATCTATTCTGAAAAAGAGGCGACAGCAGCGGGGGTTTTTACAACCAACAAGGTTAAGGCAGCCCCGGTTCTTTTGAACCGGGAATATATTGCAGCCGGAAAGGCAAGGGCTATAATTGCCAATGCGGGAAATGCCAACGCGTGTACCGGAAAAACAGGGCTGGATGATGCCCGCCGTACTGCTGAGCTGACAGCAAAAGCACTTGATCTTTATCCCGGAGAAGTCCTTGTTTCCTCCACAGGGGTCATTGGTCAACCTCTGGACATGGGCTTAATTTCCAGGGCCATACCTGACCTGGTAAAGGCCCTTTCCCCGGAGGGTATTGTCTCTGCTGCTCAGGCCGTTATGACTACTGACTCTTTCCCCAAAATCAGCCAGTTCGAGGGCCGGGCAGGAGAGCAAACCTATCGGATTCAGGGTATCGCCAAAGGGGCCGGTATGATCATGCCCAATATGGCTACAATGCTGTGTTTCATCATGAGTGATATCAACATCGCGGCGGCTGGACTCCAAAAAGCCCTGCTTGCCTCGGTTGAAGGGTCCTTTAACCGGATAACGGTGGACGGAGATACCAGTACCAATGACACGGTCCTGGCGCTGGCCAATGGAATGGCTGGAAACGGGCAATTATCGGAAAAAGACTATCAAGAATTCATGGACGGATTGCAGCAGGTGATGGGGGAACTGGCCCGAATGATCGTTCGCGATGGAGAAGGCGCTACAAAGGTGATTGATATCCTGATAAAGGGCGCCTTCAGCGCTTCAGATGCTATCCATGCTGCAAGGACTGTGGCCAATTCCAGCCTGGTTAAAACGGCCTTCTACGGGCAGGATCCCAACTGGGGAAGGATCATCGCAGCCCTTGGCAGGTCAGAGGTCCGGATGGAAGAGGGACGTGTGGCTATCTGGGTTGATGACATCCAGATCGTTGCTGACGGCCTGGGAAAAGGCATCGAAGCGGAAAAGAAGGCAGCTGAAAAAATGGTCCAAAAGGAGTTCTCCGTTACCATTGACCTACAGCAGGGCCCCTATCAGGATCGAGTCGTCACATGCGATCTAACCCATGATTACGTGTCAATAAATGCCGATTATCGAACGTAACCTTCTTGAATTGTGAGATATTAGTGGGAGACCCATTTAAGAGGAGAACCATATGTTCGCAGTTATCATGGCAGGTGGCTCCGGAACCCGCTTCTGGCCGGTGAGCCGGAGGCGTAAACCGAAGCAGTTTCTCAATATCACGGGCCAGGCTTCCATGGTGGTGGAAACCTGTGACAGACTTGCGCCGGTGGCACGGGATGAGGAAATGATTCTCGTCCTGGGGCAGGAACACCTTTCAGATGCCACGAACCTTTTTACCGGTCGCAATGTCCACATGGTAGCAGAGCCTGTTGGCCGGAATACAGCACCGTGCATTGGACTGGGTGCGATTTGTGCCCGGCATATGGGTTGCGAAGGGCCTGTGGCCTTTCTGCCTGCGGATCATTATATCGGCGATCCTTCGGCTTTTCTTGAAGGCCTCAGCACTGCAGGAAAACTGGCGGAATCCGGAGGGATTATGACGCTGGGGATAGTACCAAACAGACCGGAGACCGGCTATGGGTATATCCGGAGGGACCCGTCTTATGTTGATCTTAACGGGTTGATGGCATACAGGGTTTCGGAGTTTGTGGAAAAACCGGATCTTGAAACAGCGTTCAATTATTTGAAAACAGGCGAATATTATTGGAATGCGGGGATCTTCGTTGCAACGCCGGAAACAATCCTTAAGGAGACAGAGGCACTGCTTCCAGGGCTTTACGAAGGGCTTTCGCGATTGGAAAAGGTGTTGGGCACCGAACAGTTTGAGCTCGAGTTGGGTGAAGTTTACGGCGGCTTGGAAGGGATTTCCTTTGACTATGGTGTCATGGAAAAGACCCGGGAGGAGGTCTATGTTGTTCCATGTGAGTGTGGGTGGAGTGATGTGGGATCATGGTCATCCCTTTATGAGCTGAGATCATCAGATTATGACGGAAAACAAAACCTTGCTGACGGCAAGACGCTCCTGGTCGACTGTGAGGGGAGCTTTGTTTCGGCGGGCGCCGGGCGGCTGGTGGCCTGTCTGGGTCTTAAGAACTGCCTTGTGGTTGATACTCCCGAAACCCTGCTGGTGACTGACCTTGATCGATCTCAGGATATCCGGAAGATTGTTGATCGACTTAAAGAAGCTGGAAAGGAAGAGCTGTTATGAAATCACATATTTTCAGGGAATATGATATTCGTGGTCTTTTTCCCGAAGAGTTGAATCAGGAGACCGCTCACCAACTGGGCCTGGCCGCGGGGACCTATTACCAGGCCAACGGTGCAGAGCGGGTCTCGGTCGGTCGCGACTGCCGGTTGAGTTCTCCGGACCTCTCAAATTGGCTGATAGAGGGACTCACAGAGTCAGGAGTGAATGTCATCGACGTGGGAATGGTGGCAACGCCACTCCTGTATTTCTCTCTGCACAACCTTGATGTGGACGGCGGAATTCAGATTACGGGGAGTCATAATCCTCCTGAATTTAACGGATTCAAGGTATGCCTTGGAAAAGCCTCGATTCACGGTAAAGAAATCCGGAAAATCAGAAAGATTGTGGAGTCTGGTGATTTCAACATTGGCAATGGCAGTCTGAAAACATCCGATATTGTAACTCCATACCTTAGATACCTGGAGGGTAACATTAAGTCTGGCCCTGCCAAATGTCGGGTGGTCGTGGATGCCGGAAATGGGGTTGGGGGACCTGTTTCATGTGAGGCATACAGGAGGATGGGGTTTGAGGTTATTCCACTTTTCTGCGAACCGGACGGCAGGTTTCCGAATCATCACCCTGATCCCACAATTCCGGAAAACCTTGATGCCATGGTTTCAAAAGTTAAAGAGTCATCGGCTGATCTTGGAATTGCATTTGACGGAGACGCAGACAGGATCGGTGTGGTGGATCAGGAGGGCAATATCATATGGGGTGACCAGTTGATGATTATTTTTTCACGTGATCTTCTCTCACGCCATCCCGGCGCCACTATCATTGGAGAAGTTAAATGCTCCCAGGTACTCTATAATGACATTGAGGCCAGGGGCGGGAGAGCTATCATGTGGAAGGCCGGTCATTCTCTGATCAAGAGCAAAATGAAAGAGGAAGAAGCGCTTTTTGCCGGAGAGATGAGCGGGCATATGTTTTTTGCAGAGCGTTATTTCGGTTTTGACGATGCAATTTACGCGGGCGCTAGGCTTCTGGAGATTGTTTCCCGGACACAGAAGGGACTGAAAGCCATTTTGGCCGATGTGCCGACCATGGTGAATACCCCCGAAATTCGGATGGATTGCCCTGAAGACAAAAAATTTCAGATCGTGGCCGCATTGGTGGATGAATTCAAGAAAGACTATAAGGTGATTGATGTAGATGGGGCTCGGGTTCTTTTTGATGGGGGATGGGGGCTGGTAAGGGCCTCCAATACTCAGCCTGTGCTTGTGCTCCGGTTTGAAGCGACCGATGAAACTCGTCTTAAAGAGATCCGAAGGGTATTTATGGGGAAACTTGAGAGGCTGCTATAGCTGAACGGTGGTGCGCTACTCAGGTAGATAGGCTGTAGGCATTTAGGCTGTAAGGTACCGCAGGAAGGTAAGATGCGTGATCATACGTGACTACTCACGTAGTCAGGCTGAAGGTGTTTAGAGTGGAGGGGAAAAACTGAAAATTTTCTACCAGGAATAATGCAGTTGAAATAATACCGTAATACTAGATAGCTGTGTATTATTCTTAATCCTTTGCTAAAAGTCTTCAGCCTACAGCCTAAGTAACCTGACCAGGTTCCATTTTATTAAGAAACCGCATTCTGCACAACATAACCCTGATCTCTCCTTCGTCTGAGCGCAGGATTTTCTTCTGTGCCTTGATTTCAAAAAAATCTCCCATTTGCCTGAAGAATTCCAGGGTTGTTTTTCGAACCCTTTCTGCCAGGACGACCTCGCCATCAGGCTTCAGAAAGGTTTTAAACAGCCTCAACATGGGTTCAAAGGCCCTTTCCTTATAGATGACTTCTGAGCCCATGATATAGTCAAATGACCCTTCAAGTTGAGGTTTGTTCCAGTCAAGTTTGGTTATTTCCAGACTCGATTCTGCAGAAGACAGATTGTTCTCAGCGTTTGCGTGTGCAAAATTAAGGGCATCGGTGTTATACTCCGTCATGGTTACATGATGGCCGAAGGATGAAGCGATAATGCCGGCAACCCCCAGTCCGCTGCCGATTTCAAGAAACCGCTTTTGCGGTTCAGCATCGATTCCGGCCAGATGGTCAGCCAGTATAATGGAGGCTTCCCATATTTTGGACCATAGTGGAAAATCATGGAACATATTCTCAGGGTCTAGAAACCTGTCCAGGGTTTTAGGGACAAAAAAGTTGAAGTTTCGGCCCCTTATTTTCAGGGCAGAGATATCTGTTTCGTATTCTTTGTGAAATGCTTCCATAGAAAACATGAGAGACGTCAGCTCCAAATTAGTATGATGTTGATTCACTTCCATTTTGGACTTAACATACGAAAACCAGGGTTTTCGTTCAAGCACTAACTACAAAAGAGGTTACAGCAATGAATGTTTTTGAAAAACAGTCGGATATCAAACTGCCATTGGTATTGGCGACTCGAAACGAGGGAAAGGTTGCCGAGTTTGAAGCCCTGCTTGAAGATTTTGCCATTGAAATAAATAGCTTGAAGGATTTTGGCCCTATCCCCCCGGTTGAAGAGGATGGCCCGACCTTCGAAGAAAATGCAGTAAAAAAAGCTCGATTTACTGCTCGGGTATTGGGGTTTCCCGCCTTGGCAGATGATTCCGGACTGGTCGTAAAGGCCCTGGATGGGGTACCTGGAGTTCATTCTGCGAGATATGCCGGAGAGGATGCTACTGACGAAGAAAACAATCTTAAACTGCTGAAGGCATTGGAGGGGGAAAATGACCGGACTGCCACTTTTATGTGCGTGATTGCCATTGCCGTGCCAACCGGTCCGGCCCTCATCTACGAAGCCATGTGTGATGGGTTTATTTCTGAAAATTTAAAGGGGGATCAGGGGTTTGGGTATGATCCTCTTTTTTACTATCAGCCTCAAAAAAAAACATTTGCCGAGATGTCTATTGAGGAAAAAAATCTCGTAAGCCACCGTGGAAAGGCAATGGCAGAGTTGAGAAGCGAATTTGGCAAAGTGTTGGTTTGGTTGCGTCAGAGAATGAAAGAGACCCCTTGAATCCTCCATTCATATCAACATGTTAGAAGATATATCCAGGAGGCGCTTAAATGTAGGCATTTTCCAGTCGAATCTTTTTTTTAAAGTCTTGAGCGATAAATGCCGATAGGCATCTTGAAGTAACCCCTGTTCATGGGCATGACGCGGGGACTATTGACTCATCAGATTGGCGTTTGCATCTGATATTTTATAAATAATATCAGTGCCATAGCTGGATGGAGTCAAGGAATCGTCATTTTCCCTGAAAAATGAGCCAAGAAAGGGCTGAGTGGATTTACAGGAGGAATTTTATGGAGATATCGGCCATTATGAACATCCACGAGTTGGCTGTAAACCGAACAGTGACACATAGAGAAGGTGACCAGACGAAAATGAAAAAGCAAGCGGTTGCGGATAATCCCCTGCAACCGCAACAAGTTGATGTGATGCAAAAAGACCTAACAAGGACTACGGCGAAAACGGTACAACAGATTGAAACGAAAGAAGAGGCTCAGACAGGAACCGATGTAACCGGAAACAATGTTAACATACACACGTAGGTTAAACACTGGAATAAACATCTCCGCCAGGGAAGCGCAAAGAAAGCGTTTTTGCAAAGAACATACTTAATGGCGAACATTTTGCCTAAAGGAGGTGGGTAAAATGGTAAACCCAATTAGCGAAACGGCCTCTGTCAGCATAAACGCTGAGGTCATAAATAAAAGCCAAAATAATACGGCTTCCAAGTCAGATAGACCTTATGGCTCCTCTGAGATTAAGAAATCAGGAAGAGAAGATGCTGATCACAGCACGATGAAAGGCGCGAGAGGTGAAATAAGGAAGAGCGAATTAAGTGATGGAGAACTGACCGTAAGTGTATATGACAGCAGTGGCAAATTACTGC
>Ga0209345_10004802_pt1 | contig 12857 bp, 7 predicted proteins | sample Cruoilmetagenom7_FD_187294 | JGI IMG/M metagenome (GOLD analysis project Ga0209345, IMG submission 187294) | Oil polluted marine microbial communities from Coal Oil Point, Santa Barbara, California, USA - Sample 7 (SPAdes) (version 2) | ecosystem: Environmental > Aquatic > Marine > Oil seeps ...
TCTCTTTGGGCGCCGCCGCTTTGGGGGCGGCCGCTTTCGGCGCCGCAGCTTTGGGTGCTTCGGCTTTGGGCGCGTCTGCCTTGGCGGTTTCTGTAGGGGTGGTCTTGTCTTCGGTCTTGTCGTCCGTCATGTCGATAACCTCCGTTTTGGCTGGCAATATGGCGGGTGTCACGATGTCGTCTTCGTCACCGGCCAAGATCTTGGCTGCGTCAATGGTGTGTTGGGCGCGTTCGCCCTCGAACCCCGGCACCGCGCCGAGTTTCAGCGGATCAGCGCCTGCGATGTCGTCAATGCGGCTATATCCGGCCTCAATGAGACGTTCAGCGGCGGCTTTTCCAACGCCTTTAATGTCTGTCAGGGTGGGCTTTTCCATCGGTGCTTCGTCAATGTCTAAAAATTAAAAGCAACAAAGGCCGACATCGGCGTCGGCTCACACGGGTTGTCATAGGCAGGTTGCATATTTAAGCAACGACCGCACCGCGCTGCAAGAGCAGCCCGGTGCGGGTTGTCAGCTTATTGAGCTGGGGCAGCAGGTGCTGCCGGAGCTTGCATCGGTGCGCCGTAAGCCTGAGGGCCGTAAGGGCCGTAAGGCGGGTACGGTGCAAAACCCTGCGCCGGTGCGGTGGGCTGCTGAGCCTGCTGGCCGTTCGGTGCGCCGCGATAAGCTTGCGGGCCATAACCATAAGGGGCGTAGCCATAAGGCGCGTTGTTGTTGTATCCGTTATAGCCATTATAGCCGTTATAGCTGTTATAGCTGTTGTTGCCATTCCAGCCCTGGTTGCCATTGCCGTTGCCGGCGCCGTTGCCGCGACCGTTGCCGGACATGTTGAAGCCGAACGAGCCATCGGCGCTACCGTTGCCGTTGCCGTAACCGCTTCCGTTGCCGTTGCCGTTGCCGTTACCATAGCCGTTGTTGTAGCCGTTGCCGTTACCGTTGTTCCAGCCCCAGAAAGCCTGGGCGGACGTGGCGGACAGAGCTGCGATGCCGATGATGCCGGCGAACGCGATGGTTTTGATGGTTTTCATAACGTGATCCTCAATGTTTGCAATATTGATCCCTCTTGGCGGTCCAATGAGGGGACGCCAAGTGCGTAATTTTTTCTGGGGAAGTATTGTTTTTATGGGGCTCTTTATGGCCAGGCGCTATATTTATTAGCTGATGCTTATTTAAGCTAATGCTAATACACGCGTCAACATAAAACTTCATCATTCCTGCAACCATTTCGTTTACTAGCCGGTTGATTGGAGATCAAGTCACTGCAATTGGGCATAGAATCACCCTATTGCACGTATGTGATTAATTTGAGGAAAATGCGTCTTGCGCTCAATCGGGCTGCACATCGGAGAGGTGAGTTGCATCAATAATGCCGACATCATGGCGCGCACAAACTTGGCGCAGCTTGTCTGAGACCATTTCATCGGTGAAAAAGGTCGAGATTTGAGAAATGTGCGCGATGCGCACCGGGGCGGAGCGCTGCAGTTTCATCTGATCGGCGACCAGATACGTATGGCGGGCGTTCTTGAGAATCGCCTGCGCCACGCGCACCTCGCGGTAATCGTAATCCAGCAACGCGCCGTCCTCATCAATGGCGGATGCGCCGACCACGGCATAATCGACTTTAAATTGATTGATGAAATCGGCGGTGACTTCGCCGATTACGCCGCCGTCGGACCGCCGCAGCACGCCGCCCGCGATGATCACTTCGCAAGACGGGTTCTGAATCAAAATGTTCGCCACATTGAGGTTGTTGGTGATCACCAGCAAGTCGCGGTGGTTGCTTAAGGCCCGGGCGACGGCCTCGGTGGTGGTGCCGATGTTCATGAACAAAGATGCATTATTGGGGATTTGCGCTGCGCACAATGCCCCGATCAATTGTTTTTCGTCCGTTGCAATGTCGCGGCGTTGCTCGTAGCCCATGTTGGTGACGCCCGCCGACAGAACCGCACCACCGTGAACCCGTGACAAGACATTCGCGTTGCACAGCTCATTGAGGTCTTTGCGGATGGTTTGCGGTGTCACGTCGAAACGCGCGACCAGCTCATCCACCGTGACGCGGCTTTGCTCGCGGGCGATTTCTAGAATTTCCTGCTGGCGAAGCGAATGCGACATGGGCGCGGATCCTGCGTCAAAGCGAATGAAAAGGAAACAATACGCGTTCCCGCGAAAAAAAATCAAGCGGGATCAGGTGCAGGCACATCAATAACGAAAGAGAGTGTTGACAAAATATATAAAAAGCGAAAATATATAGGTGATTTATGAAAATTCCTTGAAAATGAACAGAATGCGGTTCCAATCCATGCCCAAAGAGCACGTCTATGATCTGGCTGTCATCGGTGGCGGCGTGAACGGTTGCGGCATTGCGCGCGATGGCGCGGGGCGCGGTCTCAGCGTCGTGTTGTGTGAGCAAGGGGACCTGGCGCAAGGCACGTCGTCGGCCAGCACCAAACTCATCCATGGCGGGCTGCGCTATCTTGAATATTATGAGTTTGCTTTGGTGCGCAAAGCGTTGATCGAACGCGAAGTGCTGTTGCGCGCCGCTCCGCACATCATTCACCCGATGCGCTTCGTACTGCCCCATCATAAGGCATTGCGTCCAGCGTGGCTGTTGCGCTTGGGGCTGTTTCTATACGACCACTTGGGCGGACGTAAAATTCTGCCGGGAACCGAGGTCTTGGATTTGACCCAAGGCGAGATCGGCGCGCCGTTGCTCGATGTGTTTCGCAAGGGGTTTGAGTATTCCGACTGTTGGGTCGATGATGCCCGTTTGGTGGTGCTGAACGCCATGGACGCCCGCGAGAAAGGCGCCGAGATTTTGGTGCGCAGCAAATGTGTTTCGGCGCACCGCGAGGCCAATTTGTGGAGCGTCGTTATCGAAGATATCGATACCGGGGTACGCCGTGAAATACTCGCCAAGACGCTGGTCAACGCCGCCGGGCCATGGGTCGAGCACGTGATCGAAAGCATGCCCGCTGTCCACCGCGAACGCAAACATATCCGGCTGGTGCGCGGCAGCCACATCGTGGTGCCGCGGCTGTTCGATCACGATCGGGCCTACATCTTTCAAAACGAAGACGGTCGGATTTTCTTCGCCATTCCGTATCAAAACGACTTCACCTTGATCGGCACGACGGATGAGGATCATCAAGGCGGTCTCGACGAGATCACCATCACGGATGAAGAGGTCAGCTATCTGTGCGCCGCCGCCACGCGCTATTTCCACATAGCGCCTAAAGTCGAAGATGTGGTGTGGAGCTATTCCGGCGTACGCCCGCTGTATGACGACGGCGCAAGCGCGGCCCACGCAGCGACCCGCGATTTCGTCTTGAAACTGGACGTGGGGGGCGGGACTGATGAGGCCCCGTTGCTCAACATCTTTGGCGGCAAAATAACCACCTATCGAAAATTGGCGGAAGCCGTTTTGGTGAAGCTGTCGCCGTACCTGCCGACGCCAAATGTGGGGTGGACAAAAACAGCTCCCTTGCCGGGCGGGGACTTCCCAGTTGATGGTGTTGATGGTTTGTCGCTCGATATTATGCAGAAGTACCCATTTGTCGATCAATCATGGTCAGAGCGTTTGGCGCGCGCTTATGGCACGCGCGTTTGGCAAGTCTTAGGCGCCGCGAAAAAAATTGATGATTTGGGTCAGATGTTCGGCGCGACCTTATCTGAGGCGGAAGTCGTGTACCTGATCGAACGCGAATGGGCCAACACCGCAGACGATATTGTATGGCGACGCAGCAAACTGGGCCTGCGCCTCAACAGCTATGAAAAAGCCCGATTGGGTGGATGGATGCGCACTTACCGTCAAAACAAGCTAGGTGCCGCCGAGTAGAGAACCGTGCTTGGCTTAAGCGTTGACGCTCTGCTCACATTTGAGAACCTCAACAAATTCATCAAATGCCATTGGGCGATGGAAATAATACCCTTGCACGTGGTCGCAGCCCAATGCGTTGAGGATTTCGAGTTGTGCCTTCGTTTCCATACCTTCGGCTATGACCTTGAGGTCAAGCGCACGTGATATGGAAATAATGGCTTTCACCAGGGCGCGACCCTTTTGACTCTGGTCCATTTCATCGACGAAGGCGCGGTCGATTTTCAGTGTGTTGACCGGCAGTTGCACCAAACGACTGAGAGACGAATATCCCGTTCCAAAATCGTCCACGGCGATGGTGTGCCCCAACGTCGCGATTTGGGTCAAGACATCCAAATTGGCTTCGGCATCGTTCATCAGCGCCGTTTCGGTGAGCTCGATCATGATGCGTTTGGGATCAGCGCCGGTTTGAAACAAGATTGCCTTGAATGTGGCGACTAAGGCTTTGCTGCTCAATTGGCGGGCGGAGACATTAACGGACAGGTATTGCGGCCTCAGATGTTCGGGCAACTTATCCAGTTCTAGCTGGGCAAAGCAGGCTTGCTCATAAATCCATGCGCCGATGGGAATGATGGCACCATTAGCTTCCGCGAGGGGAATGAATTTGTCCGGAGGGATCGGCGTATCGGAAAGGCGCCATCTCAACAGTAATTCCGCACCGACGATGCGGCGCTTTTGGATGTCCATTATCGGCTGGAAGACGGCCTTCAGTTCATTGTTCGAAACGGCTGTTCTCAGGCCGTTGGCAATGGCCAAATTCTCTTTTGCGTTTTCGTGGATATCGGTCTCGAATATTTTCCAACCATCACGGCCCTGGTCTTTGGCCTGATACATGGCGGCGTCGGCATTGCGAAGCAATTCGTCGGGAAGGTGCGAATACCCTTTGCCCAGCGAAATGCCCAAGCTGGCGGTGGCGTAGAGTTCGATATCTCCCAGTTGTAACGGCTTGCGCAATTCTTCGCTGATGCGTTCGGCTATTGTTGCAATGGTGTCGAGGTCTTCGATGCGCTCGCAAAGAATGATGAATTCATCCCCACCAAAACGCGCCACCGTGTCACCTGGACGCACAACATCCACCAATCGCTCGGCAATGGCGACCAGCAATTTGTCGCCCACGGCATGACCATAACTGTCGTTGACCATCTTGAATCCGTCTAGATCGGCGAAGATCAACGCTACGGCTTCGTCATTGCGTTGAGAGCGGTTGAGAGCGTGAGTTAAGCGGTCATGCATCAAGGCGCGGTTGGGTAAGGCGGTAAGCGGGTCGTGCGTGGCTTGCCAATTCAGTTCGTCTTCGCGGGCCTTGCGTGCCGATATGTCACGCATGGTCGCAACCATCACCCAGCCGTCATTTTCCTTAAATTTAGCGATGGAGGCTTCAGCGGGAAATTCGGAGCCATCTTTACGGTAGCCGAAAACCTCTCCTCGTTTGCTCATGGAAATCTGTGTGATGTCCGATTGAATGAAACGTGTGACATGGTCCATATGGGCGTTGCGGAAATGGGGGGGGACCAGTTTGTGAATTTCCAGTCCAATCAGTTCGTCGAGGGGATAGCCGAACAATACGCAGGCGGCGTGATTGGCTTGAATGACGCTGTGATTTTCGTTGATAGCGATGATGGAGACATCGGCTGATTTGAGGATATTGTCTGCTGTGTCGAGATTGACCTCGATCACAGTGTCTTCTTTGCGTTTATCGCTGGGCGATACAAATTCTCTTTTGGGTATGGTTGCAGATTTTTCCAAACCAGGGAATAGGCTGGCGTAGCGTTGGGGGATAACTGGATTGATGCGGCCAAAATTTTCAATGATGGAAAATGTTCCGTCCGCGTTGCATTTGGATAGGAACGTGTTGAGTTTGGCATGGTGCGTGTTTGGGTCCATGTCGATGCGACCTTGGGGACCGACAACGCTGACTTGTTCAAGCGCATCGACGATCATTTCCGTGTCGAGACATCCCGCCATTTGCACCGCCTTGGCGAAGGCGTGGACGCAATTGTAGGTGCCTTCGCCAAAATTCGTCACAACGCCATTGCCGTGCGGCCAAATGCCATCAACGCCGTCTAGATGAGACAGACGTTTGAGGTATCGAGCGTTTTCAGCGGTGTCGATACTCATGAAATAGGTATTGGATGAGTAAAAGCCCTCTCGCACCTCTGCAGGCAAGTTGGCGACCATAGCCTCGTCATAGTGTCCCATGACCACAGCCATGCGTTCTTTGAGCCCCTTTTTCGTAAATTGCGTCAGCAAGTTTATTTGATCTGAACCTGCAAAGTAGGGAACGAAAACATCGGCGCCGGATTTTGTAACGCTATCGAGCAATTCCTCGACATCGTCGGTTCCTATGGGGAGATACTGTTCCCCCACGACCTCACCACCGACGCGTATCAAAGCGCGCTTGCCCGCATCGATGGATCCGCGGGGCCATTCGTAATTGCTGCCCGCAAAAAACATCTTTGGCCCAAACTTTTCGGCCATGTAAGGGATCATTTTTTCGATTTGTTGGTTGGGCAAAGCGGCGAAATGGAAAAAATAACGGCTCCAGATGCTGCCTTCGTAAAAGGAGAAATTAAGATACGGAACATGCTTTGGTTCCGCGACGCGGTCCGCCACCGCTATACGTGAATTGGATAGGAGGTTTCCGATGATGGCCGTGCAGCCATGTTCTTCGACGAGTTTCAGTGCGGCGGGGACGGCAAATTCGGGCAAGCTGCCGTCGTCTTCAATGATCAGTTCCAACGGGCGGCCAAGCAAGCCGCCATTTTCATTGATCTCATCGCAAGCAATCTGTCCCGCCCACGATATTTCGTCGCCATACAGCTTCACCAACCCCGTTAAAGGGGCCATCAAGCCGAGCTTTATGGACGAGGCTATGGGTGAGAGTGGCTTCGGGGTCATCATTGCGCCTCATCTTATCCTTACGTATCAATGTCGGAAGACCTGGCCGCGATTACAAATCATTTTCATACAATCATATGCTGACGGTGGGTGGATTTGAAGACAAGATATATGCACGTAAAGCGCAGTGCCCGGACAGCACGCCCATATAGGCATGAACAATATCCCGCTATCCCATTGGACAAGCAGAACAAACGACCACGGGGCGCACAACCGAAAGAAGGTCTCTATATGTTTTGATGGGGGGGGGGGATGGTGCCGCCGGACAGAATTGAACTGTCGGCCTCACCCTTACCAAGGGCCTAGGTGAATATAAAGTATATTAGAATCAACGTGTTGTTCGGGCGCTGTTGTGCCATTTTCCGAATAAGGCTGATTAAAAGGGACTGAAAGGGAGTGGGGGTGGCACAGTTATGGCACATAAGTTTCTCATAAAAAAAGACCGGGCGAACCCGGTCTTTTAATTTTTTGACAAAAGTCGTGTTAACGAATTGCCAGGATTTCTGAGTAGCTACACTCATCAGTAGATTGCATTTATTTAGTTCAGTCGTCAATATTAAATCCTGTGGTTTAATTTATGTGACAGGATAAATTTAATGGTGTGGCGATTGGCATTGGACATGGGGACGAATTCCCTGGGGTGGGCGGCATTCAGCCTTAATAATTCTGGGAAAATTATTGGGTTGACGGACGCGGGCGTCAGAATTTTTTCTGATGGTCGGGAGCCTTCATCGAAAGATCGTGTTGGTGAAAGTCTTGCTGTGGAACGGCGATTGGCGCGTGGTGCGCGCCGTAACAGGGACCGTCGCGTGCGGCGTAAGCAGGATCTTCTCCAACGTTTGATTAAATTGGACCTGATGCCAAAAAATGCCACAGAGCGGAAAGCTCTTGAGTGTCTCAATCCATACCAATTAAGGGCTGATGCCCTGGAACGAGCCTTAACACCCCATGAGTTGGGGCGTGTGCTTTTTCAGATCAATCAACGGCGTGGTTTTTTATCCAACCGGAAGAGCGACGGTGACGATGAAGAAACCGGAAAGATCAAGCCGAAAATTACAGAACTCCGACAGGTATTAGACGGCCAAACACTCGGGCAGTGGTTGAACGAACGCTTGAAAAGCGACCAGTCGATCCGATTCCGGGGTGAGGATGGTGACTATTATGCCGACCGTGCCATGTATCTAGCCGAGTTTGACAAAATTCGAGAACATCAAGCCCCCCATCACACGCTTTCGGCATCCGATTGGGATGATTTACGCAATGGCAACAAGGCCCAAGGGTTTGACGGTATTTTCTTTCAACGAAAACTGAAACCTGTAGAAAAAGGACGATGTGAGTTTTTCATAGATGAATATCGGGCTCACAAAGACCTCCCGATTGCCCATGAGTTTAGAATTTTGCAGGAGGTTGCTAATTTACAATACTACGGCGCTGACCATGAAAAATTTGAATTGGACTCTGAACAGCGGGATCGAATTTTTGACGCTTTAGAGACTCACAAAACTCTGTCGTTTGGGTCCTTGCGAAAACTCAAAAAAACAGATGGAAATTTGTTGTTTCCGCGAGGATGCCTGTTCAATTTGGAAACGGGTCCACGTGATAAACTGAACGGAAACGCCACCGCCATTGATATGCGAAAGCCGGAACTGTTCGGCGCGAGTTGGGATGCGTTATCCCCCGGTGAGCAAAATGATGTAGTGGAGATGTTGCATGACGCTGAAGATGACGCCCAACTGATCAGCGACTTGCAAAACCGATTTGATTTGGATGATGACCAGGCCAAGGCTGTGTCCAAGTTTAAACTGACGGCAGCAACCACACATCTTTCACGAAAATTCATGATGCGCTGTGCCGATATCATGCGCGAAACCGGACTGCGCTATGACGAGGCGGTCAAAGAGGTTTGGGATGACGACGGTGTTTTCCTGCATCACAGTCACCGTGCCGTGGACGAACTTATCGACCATCTGCCATATTATGGAGAAGTTCTACGTGGCAGTGTGATTGGTGGAAAACCAACCCAATATGATCCACAAGAATATCCCGAACAGCACTATGGTAAAATCAATAACCCGACAGTCCATGTGGCGTTAAACCAACTGCGAAAGCTTGTTAACCGTCTTGTTGATCGGTTAGGACCACCTGCTGAAATTCATGTTGAGTTGGTGCGCGATCTGAAAAAGACAGCTAAAGCCCGCAATGACATCGCCAAGCAAAATGCAACTTACGCCAAGGCCAATGACAAACGCGCCAATGTGTTTCGAGAGCTCCACAATGGACAAGACCCATCTGGTTTAGATTTGAAAAAAATGCGTCTTTGGGAAGAGTTGGGTAAAGATCAGATCAGCCGCCTTTGTCCATTTTCCGGAAAACCCATTTCGGCGGCAATGCTGTTTAATGGCGAAGCTGAAACCGAACACATCTTGCCGTTTTCACGCACCCTAGATAACAGCACCGCCAATTTGACCGTGGCCATTCGTCAAGCCAATAGAGTTAAGGGCAACAGCACACCTTATGAAGCGTTCGCCCATGACAAACACGCCGACAAAGGCATGGTGTGGGCGGACATCGCAAGCCGCGCAAAATCTTTTCCTAAAAATAAACGTTGGCGCTTTGATGCGGATGCGATGGAGCGGTTTGACAAAGACGGCGGCTTTATCGCCCGGCAGTTGACCGATAATGCCTACATCTCAAAAATCACAAAACGCTATCTGAGTCACATTTGCGACCAAAATAATATTGTCACTATCCCCGGTGGATTAACGGCAATGATGCGCGGCAAATGGCATTTGAACAGCCTTTTGGGTGATCACAATTACAAAGAACGAAATGACCACCGCCACCATATTATTGATGCATTTGTGGTCGGCCTGACGGATCGCGGCATGTTGAACGTGGTCTCTCGTCAAACCGGGCGTGGTACCGATGATCTCGTACATATCAAACTTCCCGATATTTCGCTCTTGCGCAACCAACTTGACCACAGGCTGCACAGCATCGTCGTGTCGTACAAACCCGATCACGGCACGAACGGAAAAATGTTCAACGAAACGGCTTATGGGATCGTGCCTCCTGAAAAACAAGACGCGGACTTAAAAGGGTACGGCCTAGTCACGCGCAAGAAAATCGGCGTATTGTCGGAAAAAGAAATTAACGCCATTCGCAATCCGGGCTGGCGCACGTTGGTACAAGACCACGTGGTAACGACCAAGGCTACGGGAACAAAGTTGGATAAAAATGGGTTAACCAAAGTCCTTACAGAATTTGGCAAAACTCATAATATCAAAACCATTCGTCTATTGGTGTCCAACCAATCGGCAACGGTGATTCCGTCCGCACCATATAAAGCCTATGCCCCAGATTCGTTTGTGTGCGTTGATATCTGGCAAGTGCCGAAAGGAAAGCCAGGAAAATGGAAAAAGGGAGAATACGAATGGCAGGGCGCGTATTGGTCCTACGCCCAATGCAAGGGGCAAACGCCCGATAAAAATGTGGGACTGATAAAGGGGCTGCCGATTCACCCCGCTGCTAAATTTATCACCCGGTTATTCAAAAACGATTTGGTGGAATTAAATGATGGCGAACAGGTTTCAATTCTGAAAGTCGGAGGGTTTAGCACTACAGCCAATAAAATTGATCTCCGCCCTCAATATGAGACGGAAGGTCCACAAAAATTTATTTCCATCAATGTGTTGAGAACATCATTTCTGCGCTGTTTAAGGGTGTCCGAAGACGGCAAAATTAAGGGGTAAGCCGATGGTGACGCAGGTTGTGGAGATTTCAGAGGACGGCAATTACCTATCCAAATACCGCGGGTTCATGGTCGTCAAGCAAGGTAATGTAGAAGTGGGTCGTGTGCCTTTGGATGATATCACGGCGCTGATTTTATCCGCCCATCAAATCACCCTGTCCAAAACCTTGATCATGGAACTGTCTGAACGCAAAGCGCCCATTGTGACGTGCGGCAAGACGTATCATCCCTTGGCCCTAACATTGGCGTATGACAGCCATTATGACCAAACAGGCATTTTATGGATGCAAATTGATTGCTCCAAGCCGTTCGCAAAACGACTTTGGCAATCGGTTGTGACGGAAAAAATCACCAACCAGAGGATTGCGCTGGAATATTTTGAACCTGCATCGCCTATTTTGAATGAATTGGGCGTTTTGGCCCGGCGCGTGAAATCGGGCGATCCTGAAAACATGGAAGCCCAAGCCGCACGGCGCTATTGGACAGCATTGCTGGGTGATGATTTTCGTCGGGACTATCAAACCGGGGTAGAAAACGCCTTGTTGAATTATGGTTACAGCGTGCTGCGTGCGGCCACCGCCCGCGCGGTGTGCAGCGCTGGCCTTACCCCGGCGTTGGGCATTCATCATCGTAACCGAAAAAATCCTTTTGCCCTTGTCGATGACTTGATGGAACCGTTTCGCCCTTTGGTGGATCAAGCGGTGCGCGGCATTTTAGCCGACCTTAACGGGGAGGATACGGATTTAACGCCTGACTTAAAACGAAAATTGGTGCGTGTATTGGACTTGGATGTGGATTTGCAAAAGGGCACTTCTACGGTCATGAATGCTTTGTACCGATTGGCGCAAACTTTTGTGACGAGCCTTGAGGAAAAAGAAAACGTTCTTGAATTTCCATCATTAAAACCCGCCGACAAACTGCTTTAATCATGTTGCGGGACCGGAAAACTTGGCTGAGTGGGTATGAAATATTGTGGATGTTGGTCATGTTCGATTTGCCCGTGGTCGAAAAAGAAGACCGCAAAGCCGCTACCAAGTTCAGGGACTTTCTATTGGACCAAGGCTTTGCGATGGCTCAATTTTCGGTGTATTATCGCATGGTCACTGGGAAGGACCGTGGCGCAACATTACAGCAAAAAATTCAAAATAATTTACCGGAATATGGCAGCATTCAAATTGTTTCCATCACAGACAAACAGTATGAAAACATTAAAACGTTTAAAGGCAAGAAGCGCGATCTCCATGAAAAACAGCCGCAACTCCTTTTGTTTTAAGCCCGTTCAACCAGTTTTTAAATCGAAACAGGCGCTAATAGGTGAATGTTATCAGCCTATTAGCGCCTATCTAGTGTAGCTATTCAGAAATCCGGGTCAATCCGCAACCTCGCGTGATTTGCACCCACATGATGCGTAAGTGTAGCTATTCAGAAATCCGGGTCAATCCGCAACAGGGAATGGTTGTTGTTGTATTATCCTCTTAGTGTAGCTATTCAGAAATCCGGGTCAATCCGCAACAACACGGCAAGTTCAACGATACCGGCATCAAGTGTAGCTATTCAGAAATCCGGGTCAATCCGCAACCAGGGGGCACTGAAGTTGAAACTGATGATGAGTGTAGCTATTCAGAAATCCGGGTCAATCCGCAACCGTCATAGAGCAACAGATTGCGCTCTTCCAAGTGTAGCTATTCAGAAATCCGGGTCAATCCGCAACGATATTAATCAAACTGTGGAATTGGTCACTAGTGTAGCTATTCAGAAATCCGGGTCAATCCGCAACTGTGAGGTACGATGTTTAAAAGAAAATTCTAGTGTAGCTATTCAGAAATCCGGGTCAATCCGCAACCATGCCTCTAACGCCGCGTTCGCTGAAGCGAGTGTAGCTATTCAGAAATCCGGGTCAATCCGCAACGGCCAAAATACGCCCGATGTTCACGATAACAGTGTAGCTATTCAGAAATCCGGGTCAATCCGCAACCGCACAAGCTTGCAGGACACTTGGTACGTGAGTGTAGCTATTCAGAAATCCGGGTCAATCCGCAACGCTCAGGATCTTCTCAACACACTGGCACCCAGTGTAGCTATTCAGAAATCCGGGTCAATCCGCAACCATCGGTGCATTTGCTGCCCAAAACTTTCAAGTGTAGCTATTCAGAAATCCGGGTCAATCCGCAACGCGCCGGCCTCGATGGCCACCTCGGCGCCGAGTGTAGCTATTCAGAAATCCGGGTCAATCCGCAACCAGGGCTGGACGCACACGCGGCCCAAGGTCAGTGTAGCTATTCAGAAATCCGGGTCAATCCGCAACGATAGAGACATGTTGGAGCGGATTAGATCGG
>Ga0209345_10004804_pt1 | contig 12853 bp, 12 predicted proteins | sample Cruoilmetagenom7_FD_187294 | JGI IMG/M metagenome (GOLD analysis project Ga0209345, IMG submission 187294) | Oil polluted marine microbial communities from Coal Oil Point, Santa Barbara, California, USA - Sample 7 (SPAdes) (version 2) | ecosystem: Environmental > Aquatic > Marine > Oil seeps ...
CAATTTGCGGTCTTTGAAAGGGGTAGTTTTAGTGGCCTAATTCAGCCATGAATTTAATTCGCATCAACCTGATATCCTCCTCTGAATATTCATCCTCCCCGAGTTCATCCATTGCTTCATGGACAGATTCGTTTTCTGCTTCTCTAAAATAATCAAAAACTTCATCCTGGTGATCCTGATCGAGGACTTCATTGATGTAGTAATCAAGATTCACTTTTGTCCCACTGTTAACGATGTGTTCTATTTCCTCCAGCAGTTTGGGCATATCCAGGTTTTTTGCACTGGCGATATCATCGAGTGATACCTTCCTGTCTATATTCTGTATAATATAGACCTTAAGCCCGGATTTATTTACTACCGATTTGACGACCATATCCTGGGCCCTGATGATCTCCTTTTCATCCACATAGGTCCTGATCAGTTCAACGAAATGCTTACCGTATCGCTGTGCTTTGCCTGAACCTACACCCTGAATATTCTGCAGCTCCTCCATGTTGATGGGATATTGTATGGCCATATCCTCAAGGGAAGGATCCTGAAAGATCACAAAAGGTGGAAGATTCAGGTCACGTGATATTTTCTTGCGAAGGTCCTTCAGTATATTGAACAGTTCTACATCAACTGTGCTGGTTTTTCCACCCTGTGCCACGGCAGCATCTTCTGTAGCGGCCTCATAGTCATGATCTCTGGTTACCATTCGGCTATATGGATTGGCCATATACTCATGACCCTTTGCAGTTATTTTTAGCAGTCCATAATTCTCAATATCCTTGGTGAGGAACTGGGCGACCAGGGAATGGCGTAGAACAGCATTCCAGAATTTTATATCCTGGTCACTGCCTGATCCAAATTCAGGTATTTTATGATGTTTATATGATTTGACAGAGGAAGACGCATTCCCTGCCAGAATATTGGCAATATGTGATGCCTTGAATTTTTCCTTGACGGCAAGGATTATCTGCAAAGCTTTGACAATAAAATCTTTTCCTTCTATTTCCTCTTTGGGATGCAGGCAATTGTCGCAATTGTCACAACGGCCATCCATGATTTCTCCAAAGTAATTCAACAACAATTTGGGCCTGCACACAGATGATTCAGCGTATGCAACTGTTTCCAACAACAGTTGTTTGCCGATCTCCTGCTCCGCAACCGGTTTTCCCTGCATAAACTTCTCCAGTTTCTGGATATCATTGTAGCTGTAAAAGGCGATGCAGTTACCTTCACCGCCGTCCCTGCCAGCCCTTCCGGTTTCCTGGTAATACCCCTCAAGGCTTTTGGGGATATCATAATGGATCACAAATCTCACATCCGGTTTATCAATGCCCATTCCAAAAGCGATGGTGGCCACGATCACATCGACCTCCTCCATCAGGAATTGATCCTGGTTGGAAGACCGGGTGGCTGAATCCATTCCGGCATGGTAGGGTAGGGCTTTAATACCATTTACCTTCAGTGTTTCAGCCAGTTCCTCAACCTTCTTGCGGCTGAGGCAGTAAATAATCCCCGATTTCCCAGTATGGCTCAGGATATAACGGATGATCTCCTTGCTTGCGTTGATCTTTGGGCGTATCTCGTAATATAGGTTCGCCCGGCGGAATGAATCCTTGAATATCCGGGCATCAAGCATGGTCAGGTTCTTTTGGATGTCATGCTGCACTTTGGGTGTGGCTGTAGCCGTCAGTGCGATGATGGGAGCCGTGCCAATCAGGTTGATTATGGGACGGATGCGCCGGTACTCCGGCCTGAAATCATGGCCCCATTCGGAAATACAATGGGCTTCATCAACCGCATAGAATGAGATCTTGATCTTTTTAAGGAAATCAATATTCTCCTGTTTTGTAAGTGATTCAGGTGCCACATAAAGCAACCTGGTACGCCGGGCTAACAGGTCACTTTTTACCTGCTCAACTTGTGCTTTTGACAGGGAGGAATTAAGGAAATGTGCAATGCCATCATCTGTACTGAAACTTCGCATGGCATCGACCTGGTTCTTCATCAGTGCTATCAGAGGGGATATGACGATAGCGGTCCCTTCCATGATCAACGAAGGAAGTTGATAGCAAAGGGATTTGCCACCTCCTGTCGGCATCAGGACAAATGAATCATGGCCGTCAAGAACACTTTTTATGATCTCTTCCTGGTTACCTTTGAATGTATCAAAACCAAAATACTTCTTCAGGTGACCAATAAGTGATATATCTGTACTAACTGTCATTCACGTGCTACTCTATTACCCAACAATTAAGATACGAAATATTTATAGTAATTATTCTACTATGAGTTTATTTAACTTCTAAATAACAAGATCTCCTAAATGGAAGGATTCTTCCTGCCCATTTAAAATATATGAATACATTTGTATTCTAAATTTAGAAAAAATCTAATTATGGATCGTTATTGCGGGCCATATAATACACTATATCTGACAATAATATTCAAGCATGGCAGAAAAGACTGAGAATGAAATGTCATTCCTGGAGCATCTGGAAGTTTTAAGATGGCATATCATACGGGCAATATTGAGTATCCTGGTCGTCGCTATTGTAGCCTTCATTTTCAAGGATATCGTATTTAACAAGATCATCCTGGCTCCTAAATTACCGGAATTTATAAGCAACCGCTTGCTCTGCGATCTTGGAAGGTTGGTCAATATACTGAGCTTATGTATCAATTCCAGGCCATTCGAAGTGATCAGTATTAAAATGGCAGGGCAGTTCTCCATGCATATCATGGTATCCCTGATCGCTGGTTTTGTGGTTGCTTTCCCTTTGGTTTTTCACGAATTCTGGAGATTTATAGTACCTGCCCTCTATTCAAAGGAAAAAAGGCATGCCCGCGGGGCTGTTTTTTACAGTTCCTTATTATTCATGTTGGGTGTACTTTTCGGCTACTTCGTAATTGTTCCCCTTTCTGTTCACTTTCTTGGGTCCTACAGCGTGAGTGAACAGGTTACCAACCAGATCAACCTGATCTCATATGTTTCAACCGTAGCTTCAGTGGTACTGGCGGCCGGTGTAATTTTTGAGTTGCCTATTCTTGTGTTCTTTTTGAGTAAAGCGGGACTTGTAACACCGGAGTTCCTGAGAAAATACCGGAAACATTCCCTGGTATTGATCCTGGCCCTATCTGCCATCATTACACCACCAGATATTTTCAGCCAGGTACTGGTGTCTTTTCCACTGATATTTCTTTACGAGATCGGGATTGGCATATCCAGACGGATCAATACAAAGCGGGAGGAGGAACTGAAGGAAGGTGACAAAACATAATAAGGAAAAAATCGTTATTTAGAAGCTAAAGATCATCCAATGAGACTGCACACCAGCAAACTTGTCAAGAGGTACCGGGCAAGGACCGTGGTGAAAAGGGTATCCATCGAGCTGGAACAGGGAGAGATTGTTGGTTTACTTGGTCCCAACGGGGCCGGGAAGACCACTACTTTTTATATGATCGTGGGACTGATATCCCCGAATGAGGGGAAGATCTTTGTTGATGACATGGAGATCACCAAGGAGCCTGTTTACAAGAGAGCAAGGCTGGGCATTGGATACCTGGCGCAGGAAGCTTCGGTATTCAGGAAACTTTCAGTTGAGGATAACCTGATGGCAGTGCTCGAGATGTCAAGCCTGACCAGGGATGAACAAAAAGCACGTGTGGAGGAGCTTTTGCAGGAATTCGGACTTGAAAAAATAAGGAAAAGCCTGGGTGTTACCCTGTCCGGTGGAGAGCGAAGGAGAACAGAAATAGCCAGGGCCCTGGCGCTGAGTCCCAAGTTCATCCTCCTCGATGAACCATTTGCAGGGGTTGACCCCATTGCCGTGGAGGATATTCAGCAGATCGTTAAAAACCTGAAAAACAAGAATATTGGCATCCTGATCACCGACCATAATGTACACGAGACACTTTCCATTACAGATCGGGCTTACCTCCTGTTCGAAGGGAATATCCTCAAATCGGGAACTTCCGATGAACTGGCAGAAGATGAGCAGGTAAGAAAGGTTTACCTGGGTAAAAATTTCGAGCTGAGATAGCAGTCAGGAAAAGCATATTTCCTGTCCCGTTGACATTCTCAAGAAAAAAGAATAAATTTGCGGCGTCAAAAGCGGATGTGGCGGAATTGGTAGACGCGCTAGATTTAGGATCTAGTGCCTTACGGCGTGGGGGTTCGAGTCCCTTCATCCGCACTTTTTAACAGATCTGCCGCCGTGCTAACGATGACCGGTCGTTTGTATGGCGGTTTTTAAGTAATAATAAGCGTTACTATGAATATCAGCAAAGAAAACACAGATGATTTGAATGCCGTTCTAAAGATCAAAATCGAAGAGTCGGATTATACGGAGCGGGTTGATGAGGTACTAAAAGATTACCGGAAAAAGGTTCAGCTGGATGGATTCAGACCGGGGAAAGTTCCTGCGGGATTGGTACGTAAGATGTACCATAAGCCCATTATGGTGGAAGAGATCAACAAACTGGTCTCAGAATCCATATCCAAATACCTCAAGGAAAAGGAGATTGGTATTCTAGGAGAACCCCTTCCAAGCCAGGAGCAACCTGATGAAATAGATTGGGATACACAGACTGAGTTTGAATTTGACTTTGACCTGGGACTCGCACCCAAGCTGGAAATAGCTTTGACCCAGAAAGATAAAGTACCGATGTATGAAATCCAGATCGATGAAAAGATGATCAAGGAAAGCAAGGAGTCTTATGCCAAGCGAATGGGGCAGGTGGTACCGGTAGAACAAATAGAAGGATCTGAACTCGTAAAGGGAGATTTTGTACAGATAAACAAGGAGGGCAATACAATCGACGGGGGGATTTATACCGAGGATGCCCAGATCTCTGTGGAAGTCATAAAGGACGAGAAAATTAAAACTTCATTTATTGCCCGCCAGGCAGGTGATACAGTGGATCTCGATATACGTAAGGCTTTCCCTAATGATACTGAAATCTCATCCCTGCTGAAAATTGATAAGGCAACTGTCCCAGAAATTGTTCCGACTTTCCGCATGCACATAAAGGAAATCACAAAGTTCCAGGAAGCAGAAATCAACCAGGAACTCTGGGATATTTTATATGGTAAGGAGGAGGTTAAATCAAATGAGGAATTTGAGGAGAAAATTAAAGAAGAACTTCGTTTAGCCCTCTCCAAAGACGGTGAATACCGTTTTGAGATAGACACTAAAAAGATGATGCTGAAAAAGATGAAATTCGACCTTCCGGTTGAATTCCTGAAGCGTTGGCTTGTACTGGTAAATGAGGGAAAATTCACCATTGAACAGATCGATGAGGACTTTCCCAAGTTTGAAGATGACTTAAAATGGCAACTAATCCGCGATCAGATCGTAAAAGACCAGGAAATAAAGGTTGAAGCTGAAGAAGTAAAGTCCCAGGCCAAAGAAATAGCCAGGATGCAGTTCCAGCAATATGGCATGATGAACATTCCAGAAGAGAACCTGGAAAACTATGCTGCTGAGATGCTGAAGAATGAAGATGAGATCAGAAAAGCTACAGAAAAAATCCTGGATAGTAAAGTTATTGATTATCTCAAAACCGCTGTCAGAGTTGATAATAAACAAATTACCGTAGAAAAATTCAATAAATTATTCGAGAATAACTAAATTCGCAGGTAAACTTTATAATATGGACCCGAACGAATTCTATAAATACGCTACAAAGCACCAGGGCATCAGCAGCATGACCCTTCAACGTTATACCTCTATCTGGAACAACTATATTTCACCGACCATTATCGAAGAGAGACAGCTAAACATTGCCTCCATGGATGTTTTCTCACGACTGATGATGGACAGGATCATATTCCTGGGACTTCCAATAGATGATTACGTGGCAAATATTATACAGGCACAGCTGCTTTTCCTTGATTCATCCGATCCTTCCAAGGATATCCAGATCTATTTCAATACTCCTGGAGGTTCGGTGCATGCAGGATTGGGGATTTATGACACAATGCAATATATCAGTTCTGATGTAGCCAGCATATGTACAGGAATGGCAGCCTCTATGGGAGCTGTTCTGCTTACTGCCGGAACCAAGGGCAAGCGTTCTGCCTTAAGGCATTCAAGGATCATGATCCACCAGCCCATGGGAGGTGCCCAGGGTACAGCCTCTGATATAGAGATTACCACAAGAGAGATCCTGAAAATGAAGCATGAGCTCTACCAGATCCTGGCTGATCATTCAGGCAACCCCATAGAACAGATCGAAAAGGATTCAGACCGTGATCACTGGATGACAGCAAAGGAAGCGCTGGAATATGGGATGATAGATGAGGTACTGGAGAAGGGGAAAACTAAGAAAGACTAATTTAAATTTCAATATATGGACCGGTGTTCATTTTGTGGTAGGGAAAAGCGTGATACGAATCTGTTAATCGCAGGGATATCAGGCCATATCTGTGATAGTTGTATTGAGCAGGCCCACAGTATCCTTCAGGAGGAATTAAAGAAAAAGTCAGAGTTTGATGTAAACCAGATCAAGCTTTCAAAACCATATGAGATCAAGCATTTCCTGGATCAGTATGTGATTGGCCAGGACTATGCCAAGAAATTTATCTCGGTTGCCGTATATAATCATTATAAGCGGCTTGTCCATGTCAAGAGCGAGGATACCAACGAGGTAGAAATAGAAAAATCCAACATTGTCCTGGTAGGTGAAACCGGGACCGGCAAAACATTGCTTGCCCGTACCATAGCCAAAATGCTACATGTTCCCTTCACCATCGTAGATGCCACTGTCCTCACTGAAGCAGGTTATGTGGGTGAAGATATCGAAAGTATCCTGACCAGGCTACTGCAGGTGGCTGACTACAATGTTGAAGCGGCAGAGAAAGGAATAGTATTTATTGATGAGCTCGATAAAATTGCCCGCAAAAGTGATAACCCTTCTATCACAAGGGATGTTTCAGGAGAAGGGGTGCAGCAGGGCCTGCTCAAGTTGCTTGAAGGCTCTACAGTGAACGTACCCCCACAGGGTGGAAGGAAACATCCTGACCAGAAAATGATCCCGGTCAATACAAAGAACATCCTGTTCATCTGCGGAGGTGCCTTCGATGGCATTGAGAAGAAGATAGGGCAGAGGCTAAATACAAAGACCGTTGGGTATACCGCAGTGAAGGATTCGGATAAAGTTGACAGGAGTAACTTATTGCAATATATTGCACCACAGGACCTGAAATCTTTTGGACTGATCCCTGAAATCGTAGGACGCCTGCCGGTTCTTGCCTACCTGAATCCACTGGATCAGTCTGCCCTCAGAAGCATTCTGACAGAACCCAGGAATGCCATTATCAAACAGTATGAAAGCCTTTTCGATATGGATGGTATCAAACTAAGTTTTGAAGATGATGTGCTGGACTATATCGTTGAGAAATCCATTGAATACAAGCTGGGCGCCAGGGGACTCCGTTCCATCTGTGAGGCCATAATGATAGATGACATGTTTAATTTGCCTTCCACAGAAATAAAGGAGATCAATGTGGAACTGGAATATGCCAAGGAAAAGTTTGAAAAGTCTGATGTCAAAAGGCTGAGGGCTGCTTAATTTTATTTTGATTATTAATCGAAATTCATTTTCTTTGACCCGACAAAGTTCAGTAATGAAAAATTTAACTTTAAACAATTGGTGGTGGCTTTTATCTGCATGGGGACCCCGTGAGTTGTAAAGCCATTGTTAAATAATCGCATAAAAAAAGGCTTGCCAATCACGGCAGGCCTTTTTTTATGATAAAATATAAGACAATGCAAAAAGTAAAGATCAAAACAGCCATAAAACAGATCCTGTCAGACACCATTACACCTGTGAGTGTTTACCTGAGGGTCAGGGATATATTTCCCCAGTCCATTTTGCTGGAAAGTAGTGACTATCATTCCAACGAGGATTCGTATTCTTTCATTTGCCTCCAGCCATTCTATTCATTTACCATTGAGCAGGGAAAGATAATCCTGAGGGATGAGCATGGAGGGGCCGACATACAGCAGATCACGCCAGATACATCTATTCCCGATGAGTTGAACAGGTTCTTTCAATCTTTCGAGCTTACAGATCCCGACCCAAGGATCAGGACCAATGGTTTCTTTGGCTACTCGGCCTATGATGCCATAAAATATTTCGAGGACATCAAGGTGGCTGAAGAAGGAAAAAGCGCTTATGCCATTCCGGATATGGTTTATTCCTTGTACAGGATCATTATAGCCATTAATCATTTCCAGAATACCCTCACCATCCTGGAAAACCAGACCGACGCATATGATAGCCAGCTGGATTATATACAATCCATGCTATTCAACCGTAATTTCGCAACCTTTCCCTTCAAACCCAGTGCAAAGGAAGAATCCAATATGACTGACCAGGACTACAAGGACATGGTCAAAAAGGGTAAGGAACATTGTTACCGGGGAGATGTCTTCCAGATCGTCCTGTCACGGCAGTTCAGGCAGGATTTTACCGGGGATGATTTCAATGTATACCGCTGCCTGCGGTCGGTCAATCCTTCCCCTTACCTTTTTTATTTTGATTTCGGGAGCTTCAAGATATTCGGATCATCCCCTGAAGCTTCACTGCAGATACAGGACAGGATTGCTTATATCCATCCCATCGCCGGCACATTCAAAAGAACAGGGGATGATTCGGTGGACAAAGATTCTGCCATCAAGCTGGCGAGGGACAAAAAAGAGAATTCCGAACATATCATGCTGGTTGACCTGGCACGCAATGACCTGAGCCGCAATGCGGACCACGTTACCGTGGAAACCTTCCGGGAGATACAGTATTACTCACACGTGATACATATGGTTTCAAAGGTGTCCGGGATGCTGCCGGAGGATTACAATGCAGTTCGGGTGATGGGGGATACCTTCCCGGCTGGCACCCTTTCCGGGGCCCCCAAATACAAGGCCATGGAACTGATCGACAGGTATGAGAACCAGCATCGAGGCTATTATGGTGGCGCGATTGGTTACCTGGGATTTGACGGGGCCCTGAACCATGCCATTATGATAAGGTCATTTCTCAGCAAGAATAATTCATTATACTACCAGGCAGGGGCCGGTATTGTAGCAGATTCTGTAGAAGAAACGGAATTGCAGGAAGTTAATAATAAACTGATGGCCCTAAAAAAAGCTATCGATATGGCAAAGGAGATTTAAGACATGGAAAAAGTAGTTGTTATCGATAATTACGATTCTTTTACCTATAACCTGGTGCATGCACTGAACCAGATCACCAGTTCAAGGGTAGATGTATTCAGGAATGATAAGGTTGAGGTAGAAGCCCTGGCTGTTTACACACATATCGTCCTGTCTCCCGGTCCCGGGATACCAGATGAAGCAGGACTCCTGAAAGATATTATCCGGAAGTATGCCCCTGAGAAAAGGATGCTCGGAGTTTGCCTGGGGCACCAGGCCATTGCCGAAGTTTTCGGTGGCAGCCTGATCAATATCAGCAAGGTGTTTCACGGGGTATCCACCCGCATCAGGGTGTTGGACAGGGAAGATTACCTCTACCGTGACATACCTGCAGAGTTTGACGGGGGCAGGTATCACTCCTGGATCGTTGCGGAAGAGGATCTGCCTGACTCCCTGCAAATCACTGCAAAGGCCGAAGATGGTGAGATCATGGGCATGAGTCACAAAAAATACGATGTAAAGGGTGTGCAGTACCACCCGGAATCTGTACTGACCAAAGAGGGTATGGCCATACTGACCAACTGGATAATTTCATGATTTGAAAAACGCAGAACCATGAAAGAAATACTGAATTATTTATATGAGCATAAGACCCTGGACAGGGAGGAAGCAAAAAAGATCCTGACAAACATTGCCAGCGGGGTATACAATCATTCACAGATAGCCTCCTTTATTTCTGTATACCTGATGCGTAGCATAACAGTTGATGAGCTTTCCGGTTTCCGGGATGCCTTGCTTGAGCTTTGCCAGCCGGTGGACCTGGCAGAATTTGATGCCATTGATCTTTGTGGGACGGGTGGTGACGGGAAGGACACCTTTAATATTTCCACCCTCTCAACCTTTGTTGTGGCAGGAGCCGGGGTAAAGGTAGCCAAACACGGGAACTATGGAGTATCCTCCTCTGTCGGATCATCCAACCTGATGGAATCAGCCGGGTACAGGTTTTCAAGTGATGTTTCAAAACTCAGGGCAGAGATTGATAAGGCCGGCATATGTTTTCTGCATGCTCCCCTTTTCAACCCGGCCATGAAAAATGTTGCCCCGGTAAGGAAAGAACTGGGCATGAAAACTTTTTTTAATATGCTGGGACCAATGGTCAATCCAAGTTTCCCCAGACGGCAGCTGGTTGGTGTCTATAGCCTTGAACTTTCCCGCTTATATAACTACCTCTACCAGGCTGGAGATAAAGAATATGTGATCCTGCACAGCCTTGATGGATATGATGAGATATCTCTTACTGGTGCTTGTAAGGTGATTACCAGAACGATGGACAGGATCATTTTACCCACCGACCTTGGATTTCCCATTTATCAGGCGGAGCAGTTGAGAGGAGGGAGCACACCTGAGGATGCCATGAAAATCTTCATGGCAGTGCTGCAGGATAAAGCTACTGATGCTCAAAAAAATGTGGTGATTGCTAATGCGGGACTGGGGCTCCAGGTTTGCTTTTCGGGGAGAAGTTTGGAGGATTGTTTAGGTTTGGCCCGGGAATCAATCGAAAGTGCTTCTGCGTTGAAAGTATTTAATACATTAATGGAAATGAATAAATAGCATTGTAGCCCGTGGATATCCTGGAAACCATAGTTGCTGATAAAAAGAGGGAACTGCTGCTGGTAAAGCAGCAGTTCTCCATAGCTGAGCTGGAGAGAGATCCTGTGTTTAGCAGGCCAACTATCTCATTGCGTGAAAATTTGGCAGGGAGTAGTACGGCTGGGATTATCGCGGAGTTCAAACGAAAATCTCCATCCCGGGGAAAAATAAATGAAAATGCAGATCCGGTTAAAGTAAGCCGTGGCTATGTTCAGGCAGGAGCAAATGGCCTATCAGTATTAACAGATACAAAATATTTTGCCGGTTGCCGGGAAGACCTGATGGGGGTCAGGGAGGCCAATGAATGCCCGGTACTACGCAAGGATTTTATGATCGATGAATACCAGGTATTGGAAGCCAGGGCATGGGGAGCAGATGTGATTCTGCTGATCGCCGCTGTCCTTGAAAAAGAAAAGGTAAGGGATCTTTCCGCGCTTGCCCGTTCCCTGGGACTGGAAGTATTGCTGGAGGTCCACGAGGAATCAGAACTGGACGTACTCAATGAAAACATTGATATAGTTGGTGTCAACAACCGTGACCTTAAAAGAATGATAACTGATGTAAATACTTCGCTGGCGCTATCTGAAAAGATTCCAGCTGATTTTCTTAAAATATCCGAGAGCGGGATCTCCGATGCAGGAACCATTCGTAGATTGATAGACCAGGGATATGCTGGATTTCTTATTGGAGAGTATTTTATGCAGCATGAAAATCCGGCGGAGGCATGCCGGGAACTGATTGAGGGATTGTAAGATGGATTTGAAGATCAAAATATGTGGAATGAGGGAGCCTGGTAATATCCGGGCAATATCGGCGTTGGCGCCTGATTATATGGGCTTTATCTTCTATCCTGGGTCTAAAAGATATGCCGGCAGATTATCCCCTTCAGAGCTGAAGGGTGTTCAGAAGAATTATCAGAAGGTAGCTGTTTTTGTAAATGCCTCCAGGGATGAGATTTTATCCACCTGCCAGGCATACTCAATCAGGATTTTGCAGCTCCATGGAGATGAGTCGCCAGCATTTTGCCGGACCTTGCAGGAGGAAGGATTTCAGGTTATCAAGGTGTTCCAGGTTGGACAGGGATTGGATCTGGAAGAAATGGACAAGTATGCCGGAGCATGCGACTTTATCCTGTTTGATACCTCGGGGGAAAATTTTGGTGGGACTGGAAAAAAGTTTGACTGGGAACAGTTGAAAAGCTACAGGCTACAATTACCCTTTTTCCTCAGTGGTGGGATTGCGCCCGCAGATGCAGATCAAATCCTGAAATTGAATCTGCCACGATTATATGCTATAGACTTGAACAGCCGGTTTGAGATCAAACCAGGCTTAAAAAACGAAGTAGAATTAGAGAACTTTATCAGGAGGATAAGAACCTGATTGACCAAAAATAAATTTATGCAGTACGATGTAAACCAGGATGGATATTATGGAGATTTTGGCGGGGCCTTCATCCCGGAGATGCTTTATGCCAACGTGGAAGAACTGCGGCAGAAATACCTTGGCATCCTGGAAGATGAAAAATTCAAAGATGAATTCAAACGTTTATTGAGGGATTATGTTGGACGTCCTACTCCCCTTTTTCATGCCAGCAGGCTTTCAGAGAGGCATAACAGGCAAATATTCCTGAAGCGGGAAGACCTGAATCATACAGGGGCACATAAGATCAATAACACTGTGGGACAAATCCTGATGGCTAAACGCCTGGGAAAGCAAAGGATTATTGCTGAAACCGGGGCGGGACAGCATGGCGTTGCCACGGCTACTGTCTGTGCCCTTATGGGTTTGGAATGTATTGTTTACATGGGGGAAACAGATGTTCAGCGACAGCAGCCCAATGTGCTTAAAATGAAGATGCTGGGAGCTTCGGTAATGCCTGTGAAGAGCGGCAATAAAACCCTCAAAGATGCGACAAATGAAGCAATAAGAGACTGGATCAACCATCCTGAGGATACCCATTATATCATTGGTTCCGTCGTTGGTCCCCATCCCTATCCGGACCTGGTAACCAGGTTACAGGCTATTATCGGGGAAGAGATCGCCTGTAACCTGGTTAC
>Ga0209345_10004805_pt1 | contig 12852 bp, 11 predicted proteins | sample Cruoilmetagenom7_FD_187294 | JGI IMG/M metagenome (GOLD analysis project Ga0209345, IMG submission 187294) | Oil polluted marine microbial communities from Coal Oil Point, Santa Barbara, California, USA - Sample 7 (SPAdes) (version 2) | ecosystem: Environmental > Aquatic > Marine > Oil seeps ...
GCCACCCTTACAGTCGCTGCCACTCCCTGCCCCACCGCTACCTCCGGCAATACCTCCACCACCTACCCAGTTACCATTGGAGGTAGAGACCGACCCCCAGCCTCCACCGCCACCCGAAACTGACTCATTCGATGTCGTATTGGTGCGTCCATGGAGCAGGTTGTAACCAGCTTTCGCTGTGTCCTCGACAACGCGCATAGGCTCCTGACCGCTGCCTCCACGTTTCTGGCCACCGACCCAGGTACGCCCAGCGTTGCCGGCCTCTGCCTCGGCGGCTTCCTGCGCGGCAACCGCATCCGTGTTAGAGGCCGCAATATTCTGCCAATTCTCCGCCATAGCACTCTGTTGCATCTGCCCACCAATCGTCGCATCGGCCAGGACTTCTGACATGCGCTGACAGGAGAGCTTCGACTTATCGAAGTCGAGCCGCCCCTGAAGCACACCGTTAGTCAAAAGATCGTAAAGCGCGGGGTTGGAGCGCTGGATGATCATGGCAGGCAAGCTGGCGACCGCGCCGGTGGCGTTCTGCACCACACTGCCCATCATGTTCTGAAAGCCATTGGTTAAGCCATTGAGCTGGTTACTCACCGTCGTGCCCAGGTCAAAGTTGCCGCAGGTGGCATTGACGTTCCAACTGACACCTAACCCGGTCAGCCGTGGGCCGTGACCCAGCCCAGCAGATGCGCCTAAAGGTGATGCCCCCCCAATGTCGTAATAGAATCTATCCGCCGCCGACTGCGCCTGTACCATCAGAGGTGCGGCCAGGGCAACGGAGAGGGTCAGTACTTGTAGGCTGGATCGGTACAATTTTCGGTTCATGGCTTATCCCCCGGTAAAGAAGAGCAGTTCTTGGCCTCGCCTAGCACAGCAGCGATAGGGTCTCCACAGCGCCCAGGCGTAATCCCCTGGATCCCGAAGCTGGTGATTTTCTCCCCCATCCGGAAATACCGAACAGGACATGCTCATGTTGGGTTCTAGGCGCTGCCACTTGTGAGTATTGGGATTTCCTTCCATAACGGGGTCAGGAGCCCACTTACCAGCGGACGGGTTGTCGCTTGGAGCCAGTGGTCTGTAGACGTGAGGCTGTCCATTACGTGTTACGACATCCGCCGCACGCTGAGCAGTGGTGGCAGCAACCTTGTAGTCGTGCGGTTGCGAGACGAATCCACTACGCGGATAAATTGGGCTCCATAGATCCCCCACGGACCCCATCTCGCGCACACCCGGTGTCAAGGCCTCTGGGTAGGCCATCTCAGGGAGGGATGATCGCCAGGCCAACGCATCTAGTGTCGATAGGAAGTACGGGGAATAGGGTTGTACATCGCTATTGCAGGAATATCCGAAAGAACTGAGCATCTGATAAAAAACCGCCCCCCCAGGGTGGCCAATCGCATCGGTATTCTTGAACCGTGTGTTGGAATGCCGGCTGGAGGCTTCCTCCGTCGCACGGCCACCGCCCGTTGCGTTACCTATTGGAGGTGACAACATCGCCACTTCGCTCCAGGGGTTGTCACCGGTGTTCTCATAGGACGACACCACCAACTCAGGAATGTAGTGCTTCACCCGAATCGACGTACGTACCCTACAGCCGCTAAAGGCCGAACAATAGAGCCAAGCGCAGATGCCAATGACCTGGTAGTCGAGGCATTGTGTGCTCATCGACGATGCAATGATCTCGGGGGTAGTGAGCGCGCGTGCTTGAGGTGCTGCCGTCATGCTGGCCATACCGATGATCAGGGCGACGGCCAATGCCATAGGCAGATTGAAGAGCGTCCGCGTCATGGGTTGTCATCCTCGTCTCGGCTGTTTGTTCCCTTGGCCCGTGCAATTTCCTCAAGGGCGACACGAACATCTGGTTCTCCGTACACGACATAGCGCCCATCAAGGACAACAGCGGGAACCTTCTCAATACCGAGCATCCAGGCACGCGCAACGCCGGTATAGGTTTCGCCATAGCGTTTCAGGGTGGCCTGCCACTCAGGGCCGCTCATGCGAGATCTGAGTACCTGCTCGGCATGTTCAGAATCCGCTGGCAGGTCTTGCGAGATCAGGCCGTCGAGCCTGGCTGGTGCATCCAGTTCAATCACAACAGCTGACTCAGGCGCGTTGACGATGGGCTCACCGGCGATGGTAAAGACTTCGACCCCAGCGGATGCCATCCCCCCCCATGTCAGGGCAATGACGACGCTGCAGGCAACGAGAACGGCGCGTGGCCGAGATGAGATAGGCATAATTTGGCTTCCACGACGATGTCAGCGTTCAGGTGTACCGGGAAGCGCTCGGAGGAGCAGTAGAGAATGTTAAATAGATCGGGTAGGGTTTTGGTTGAACCCTTATCGGTGAAAGACAGCAGTGACAACCATCACCCATGCCTTCTGTTTAGAGCTTGACCGCATCGTCACCGTCGACGAAGCGCGGTTCGAATATCTGTCATTGAGTGGGGAAAACCGCGAGCGATTCCACTACCTCTGTACGAACCTGGATTGCCGTCGATCCGGTGTCCGGGTTTTTGGAGTAAATGATTACCGACCTCTGGAAGACACCGAAGTTTTCAAGGATCCACATTTCCGTAAATCACGAGATGCGCATGCTCAAGGGTGCCCTTGGGAAGCTGAGGACGTAGCGCCTATACAGCGTGATGGCGAGTCAGACGATGATTTTCGCCAACGTGCCGCCAAAGCCAAGGTAAGCGATTTTATCGAGCGGTTTACGCCACCCGGTTCGGAAGCGGGAAAAGATGAAACGGGTAACAGCAGAAGCACTGATCCTTCAACGAACGAATCAAGGCGAAACACCCACCGGGCGCCATCTCAACGACACCACGAGCCTGGGATGCGCTCGACCAGCGTTCTGGATCGACTGGTTACCTCTTATCGACAGGCGCGAAAGCGTCTTACATCCGATGAACTACGGTCCATACAACTTCATGTCGTCGGTATGGGCCAAATTCGGTTGGCGGATTACTTCAAGCCCCTCCGCTTCTGCTCGCTGGAAACTCGGCAAAGAGTGATATTTGGTGGAGCACGGTTCATTCGCCGCTGGGGAAAAGGTGTCGAGTTTTGCTTTTACGACAAGCTGGTTCATCGCGGCGATGGTATAGAGCGCGAACACTATCCAGTAACACTCTACGTTTCTCCACGTCTTGTTGAGGAAGCACGGCACAGCAACTACTTCGAGGAGATCCTGAAGGAGCCGGAGAAACGGCGTTACTTCACAATTTATGCGTTGGGCCATCTGACTTTCAGCGCCAAGCACGAATCTTTTTCTGGGTATCCGGATTAACTGGTTGAGGGGCACCTAGGTCCAGCCCAGACCTTAATCTCTCCAGAAGGTTGATAGATCGACGCCGAAGTTCTTCTCTTGCTCGGGCAGGCCCATGCTGTAGGCTATGGTTGCCCTGCCCAAGAACGGGGAATCCTTGGTCTGCGGCGACTTCTTCTTGTGCTTTGTGGTGTAGAGCATCCGGGCTCGCATCACCTCGAAAGAATAGCCTCGGCCATCGCGGTTCTTGTCCTTGGCCAGCCGGTTGATCGACTCGGTGAAGGCGTTGGTGATCGGGATGTCAGTCTCGAAGTAGGTCAGCATCTCCTCACGCCAGCCACTGACGGCGCTGACGAGATCCTTCCAGGCCTCCTTCTGCCCCTGTGGGATGTCGTCAATCCAGGCAGCCAGCGCTTTCTCAGCATCACGCCGGGTGGGGCAGTCCCAGATGTGGAAGAATCGCTCCTTGTGCTCATAGGCTGCTAAAAGCTGGGGGAAGGCCCCTGTCCAGGTCTCCATGATAAGGCGTTCACGGTCAGAGACATCGTGAGCTCGCTTCAGCAGGATCTTCCGGTCACCCTTGAGAGTTCGGCGCTGGTTGGCCGTCAGCTCCTTCCTGAGGTCCTTGCGGATCTTCTCCAGGGCTTCGTTGGCCATGCGCACGACGTGGAACTTATCGACCACGATACGGGCCTGTGGCAACACAGCCTGGACGGCGCGGCGGTAAGGCTTCCACATGTCCATGCTGACGATCTCGACCTGGTTGCGCTCGGCCATGCTCATGAGCCGCTTCGTCACCGCTTCCTGCTGACGACCGGGTAGCAGGTCCAACAGGGTGCGCTCCTCCAGGTTGGTCAGGATGCAGCGGTATCGGCGGTTTAGGTACAGCTCGTCGATACCCAAACAGCGGGGCGTCTCGAAGCGATGCCAGCGGCCCAGAAACTCGGCCTTCTTCTTGAAGATCTTGCGAACGGTCTTCTCGTCAAGGCCCGTGCTATCGGCCACGTAGGCGTAAGGGTGGTTGAAAGCCTCCTTCTCGACATGGCTGTAAAGCCTCCGCGTCATACGGTGAGTATCCTCCATCTCGGGAAGTGTCGGGCGGAATGTCTTCCCACAGGCACGGCAGGTATAGCGGCGACGCACTATCCAGAGAGTGACACGCTTTCCGTGGATGGGTAGGTCACGGTAAGCAACGTCACGCTTGCCGAAGCGAACAAACTCACCTTCTACGCCACATTCCTCACAGGCTATAGGGATAGGGGCCTCTATCCGGAAGTGAAGGTCGTGTTCGCCCTCTGCCTTGTCCTGGATGTGGTACTCCGGAAGGTGGAGGATATTGTCATGAAGAGAAATCATTCAATTCTTATAGGTACCTGGAGATAACTATTCTGTTTTTGCTTTCTGCCAATGTAAAACCACTGACCGGGCCCTCGGTAGATCTCTACAGTACGTCAGCATCCCGGCGGTCTTGCGAATACCGGCCCGGCGCAACTTGACGATGATTCTTGTCGGTAATCCCACCAGGATCAGCGCGACACCCTCGCGATGCATTTCGTCGATCAGGGAGCGGAGCGCTACGATGGCAGTCCCGTCCATGCTTGGCACATCGTGCATGTCGATGATAACGATCTGTACCTTGGGATCCACCAGATGCAACGAGGTGAGTGCCTTCTCGGCCACCCCGAAGAACAATGGTCCATTGATTTCGTAAACGACCACTTCTGGAGGCAGCCCGTTGATAGCAGGGTGATTCTCGATCTCGATGCGATCGGTTGTTGTCAGCAAGGTCATGCGCCGAATAAAAAGTGCCGCAGCCAATCCCATGCCGACAGCAACGGCCAGAACCATGTCAAATAGAACAGTCAGGCCGAAGCAGATGACAAGAATGGCCACATCTCCAAGAGGCGCGGACCTAATGGTATGCAGGAAATGACGCGCTTCGCTCATGTTCCAGGCAATGATGAATAGTAGCGCCGCGAGGGCAGCCATGGGCACGAGACCCAGCAATCCAGCGAGTGCGATGACCGCCAGCAGCACTACTACAGAATGCACCACTGCAGCGATGGGTGAACGAGCACCGCTTCGGATGTTGGTCGCTGTTCGGGCAATTGCCGCCGTCGCCGTGATGCCGCCAAAAAGTGGCGCGATGATGTTGCCGAGCCCTTGGCCAATCAGCTCGGCGTTGGGGTCATGCTTGGTCTTTGTCAGGCCATCTGACACCACTGCGCAGAGCAGTGATTCGATGGCCCCCAGCATGGCAATGGCAAAGGCGGGACCTAGCAGAGAGCGAATCAGCTCGAAACTCAGTTCAAGGGGGGCCCCATTGGGTCCCGATAATAACCATGGAGCCATGAAGGAAGGCGCTACAGGAGGGATTCCAGTACCCGTTTCGTCATTAGCCTCCCAGCTAAAACGAGAGGCAATCGTCTCAACGGCAGGCGTACCGGCGCTCCCAAACCACTGATTGGCACCGTAAGCCGCAATAGCCCCAACGACCAGTCCGACAAGGGGGGCCGGGATGGGCATGTGCAATCGAGGCCAGAGCAACATGACAACGAGAGCAAATGTCCCAATCCCCAACTCGATAGGATTCAGAGTGGGTAGAGAGGTGACGATCCGCCCCAGGTTTTCGACAAAATGTTCGCCGAGTTGCCCGACGCTCAGCCCCAGAAAATCGGGGATCTGTAGTACTGCGATGACAACCGCAATCCCTGCTGTGAAACCTAGAACCACGGGGTAGGGAACGTACTCGATCAGGCGCCCCATTCGGGTAACCCCCAAAGTCACCAGAATGATGCCTGCCATCATGGAGGCTATCAGCAAGCCGCCCAGACCGTACTGCTGGACAATGGGGAAAAGAATAACGACGAAAGCGGCTGTCGGGCCTGAGACATTGAAACGAGCACCGCCGGTTAACGCGATGATAGCCCCGGCCACAATGGCTGTGTAGAGACCGTGCTGAGGGGAAACGCCTGTAGCGATTGCCAATGCCATCGACAGTGGCACGGCCACGGTACCGATCGTGAGGCCAGCCATCACGTCTTTGCGCAAATCCGAGAGACCGTAACCCTCTCGCCATGCGGCGCGAAGACCAGTGGAGATGCTGGGCAGGCTAACTGAAAACCGTTGGCTCGACATACGATGGCCCTTGCTGCAATGCACCCTCGCCATGGTAGCGTCGACCGGAGCATTTGGCGTAGGGAGTAGAAAACATGTTAATGACATTAACATGCTGTTATAATATGGCGCAACCGAAGGTCGCCATGTTGTATGGCACGAGCAGCGCTCAAGCATTGCGATGTGAGAGCAATGACATTAACATTAAATGTTAATGTCATCAGGAAAATATCAATGGAAAAGAAAACTGCTCGCCTCACTCTGCTCATAGACCCTCAGAAGAAACAAGCTTTTGAACAGCTATGCGCTTTTCAGGATCTGACTCCTTCGCAAGTCGTACGGCAGCTGATACGTGATTATCTACATAAGCACGGGGTGGAGTACGAAACACAGATGACCAAAGATGGAAGAAACAACCCAGGCTGATACCAGAGCTATCTCATGCATGGCTCCGTGGTGCCACCCTCGTCAACGACTGGCGGTATATGCCATGGCGCCGGCATTTGGTAACGCATCAATAGCGATCCTTACGAAAACCAGGCGCTCATTAACCATTAAACCCCGCAAGGTAAAATTTTATATCAGACTAGCAAATTTCCTATCGGCCTCATGTGCCTTAATATTCTCTAATGGACCCGCTATGCATAACCTATGGATTCCCTTCGTCGCCATTCTCACCGTTGCCGGCCTGATCTTCGGTGGCCAGGCCTATTCCGAGGCCCAGCGTGATGCGCACATCGCCGCGACGATTGCCGAGCGCCTCGACAGGCATGCACCGGCCGAGATTTCCCACCTGGCGCGGGTCAACAAGGGCTATGGGGTGTGCGGCGACTATGAGCTTTCAATCGCCGAGTCCGGTCGCTTCTACTACAACAGCGCAACCAAGCGCCTGGCGTTGGGCACCGATGCCCCGCAGTATCGCGACAACTGCGCGGGCGTCTCTGACTGACCCTTACTGACCGACAATAGAACACCTCAATACCGCAGCGGTCCTACTAGCTCAAGCACATCATTTTCTTTTCGCCACTAACCACTAACTATGAGGCATAGCCTACTATCAACCAGAAAATCCGGTGAGACGGTGAGTAGGAACCGTCAGGTCATAGTCAGATATCAACCAGATATTCCGGATACCCCTTTTTCTCTGGTAGTCGACGACCTCAAGAGCCTTTCTCTACTCAGAGGTCCTGACAAAGAGCAGTAACTCAGTGTGATATCCAGTTCATGTGCGATCAGAAGGGCCAGGTAATGAGCATCGACTGCGTCGAACACCTCAATGAAAGGGTCACGTAGAATGGACTCGGGTAGCCTCAGGCGCCCGGTGATCGCTATCGTGAAACTCAGCTCCTGATCGCTTGAAATCAGGTCAATAGCCAAATACTGCTCACTGGCCCGATACGGCCATAGAGTACCAGCATGAAAAGTACCCGCGTCATAGATGACCCCGCGTTGGCTAGCCAACCATTTGTCCAGAGGCTCGGAGCTGCTCACGACTCCACTCGAACAGGCATTGGTACTTTGAGGGTAAGGCTGATGACCTTGTCTCAGTTCATGAGGTATCGAATAACCAGGCCACTCGTGCTCAAGCGAATCCCAGTCACCCTCGAGCCATAACCGTAGAAACGTGGCCGGCTCATCGTCATCGATGGCAAACTGCATGGCTTCAGTAAAAATCTCTCGCTGTCGCATCTGGTTCATGAGTTGGATCTCTTGATCGCCTCAATTAGTTGCTGCGCGGGCACATAGCCCTCGCCCATCTCGCCATCGGGCAGCACAATGGTCGGTGTACCCGTCACTCCAAATCGCTGCCCCAGCTGAAATCCGTCATTGACTGCTAACCGGCAACTTTCAGCCGGGTCCACCTCCGGAGGGAGGAGCCGACCCTCGAATGCTGATGTTACGGCGTTCTTGGGGGACTCAGAACACATTACCTGCGCGAGTTGACGTGCGGCTGGGGACTGACTGCCGGCACGCGGGAACGGTACGTAGTGGACAGTGATGCCAGCAGCCGTCAGTTGATCGATTTGCTGATGCAGCATCTGACAATAGGGGCAGGTCGTATCTGTAAAGACCGTAATCTCGCCAAGGCCTTCTCCCTGAGAGGGGTATGTCACCAGGCTTTTTTCAGGAAGGTTGCTCAACTGGTCCAACCGACTCTGTCGGTCGTTCTGCTCGGTGACGTTGACGAGCCCATCGGGTGAGTTGTCGTACAGACTCCCTACCACCATGTGGCGCCCCTCGGCGTCACTGTAGAAGGTATCTCCATTGCGGAGTCGCACTTCGTAGATCGGTCCTTCGAGGTCAACACGACGAATAGAGTCAGTTGTCACAGCCTGACCATTGATGCTGAGATCCTCGAGTGCGTTCGGTACATCTCTGTTCGATGCCGCCCATGTCGCTGTTGTGGCCACCATGGAAAGTACCGCAATAGCAGGGATAATGACTTTCGATTGGTGAATCATCGCAACGCCTCCAAGCAATCCAGGACGGCGTCGCCGCCATAGGTTTCAAGTGTCCAGCAATCATTCAAGGTGATCGCTGGCAGGGACAGGGATTCCTGAATATCGAGATAGCGACACCCCTCGCGTATCGCCCCATGAACGTGCGCCCGTCGTGTTGGCGAAATTCCCTGATGCTTCAATCGAGAAAAGCGGTTGCGGCCAATTTCAGGTGTAGAGTGCCCTTCGCCAGCAAACTCACTCTGTGCCCACCAGTTGGCCACGTCCATGGAGTAGGTTCGTCCTTCTCCCTCTTCAAATGTCAGTTCAATACGGTGTTCAATCTGAAACCGGCCGGGAGGCAGGTTCTCTACGATAACTGACCATTGGAATACGACTTCTCCAACCGTGAGATCTGCCGGGATCGCGATGAGCTCTCCCAACTGACAGTCAGAGGATCCCCCCACGAAGTAGAGTCTATTAGGATAAGGCTGACGGATGACCCAGCCTCCCTCAGGGCTGACGGGATCTTGCATCCAACTGGTCGACACAGTCAGTGCAATATCCTCTGGAATGATCCTGTCAAAAGGGTCTACCTGCAGGGTCGGCAGCAAATGAAGTGTGCGTTTACGTGCATCGGCGTTCATGCCGTTGGAGATTTTGAGTTCTGACATACCACCGATCCTTCTTGCGGGGGCGTGAGATGGGGAGCAAGTTGAGCGCGGATCTCATGAACGTTGTATCGTCCACGGGCGGGAAAGCGCACCAGCGGGATGCCCGCTGAAGCAAACGCCCGATCCACAAACCGGTCGCGACGCTTCCTGTCGGCACGACCATGCGAGCGATCGTCGAGTTCGATCGCGACAAGAATTCGTCCGCCTCGAGGTTCACACAGCACCAGATCGACGTGCTTCGAACTTATCAGGCGGAAGTAACGCCACCACCGCTGGTCGCGAGCGTGGCGTTTGCGAAAACGTACTCGGAGGACATCGGCAATACGCACCTTACAAGCAATCATAGCGCTGGACTCCACTGCCCGGGATACCGCGCCATAGAACGCTTGCTCAGTAGGTGAATTGAGCACTGGCTGTCTGTCGTAGGGCAGCGTCTCCTTTCCCCGCCGCCAAAATACCAGCGACACCAGGACATAGAGCACAATCAGTGCCGGGAGCCCCCATAAGGCGGCCATCATACCGAGACTTCCTCCCGGTCTTGGGCAACGCCGGCTTCGAAGGCGTCTTCCTCGATGAAGCCACGCTTTGCATCCATCTCCTTTGCCAGGGTGATGGCGGCATCCAACTCGGAGCAATGCTGTTCCAGCATGACGTTGCGCCGTGCTTTCTTCTCGTCGCCCTCGGTCCCGGACAACGCCAGGTAGAGGCTCGGCTGTACCACCCGAAACAGCGCCTCGACCGTCGAAGCCAGTACAACACCCTCGGTATACTTCTTGGAAATCTTCGACGCAGAGAGAAGCAGCTCTTCCTGAGCCGGTGTAAGTGACTTAAAGCGTTTAATCTTCTGTACTTCATCAGGGGGCATCACCAAACAGATCCACCACTCGATCATATTAAGCAGTTTCTCGGCAGCGTCCGGGAAATCCTCAACATTCTGGGTCGCAAACCACAGCCAATACATCAACTTACGCCCCATCTTGCCGACCTTGACGAAAAAGGGGGACAGCAACGGGTTGACAGTAACGACGTGACTCTCATCGATGACCTGGACGATGTGGCGGCCGTCATACTGCGTTCGTTCTGCCAGATTGGTGATCATGTTGGTGATCGAGATGACAGACAGCGCCAACTGTGCCCCGTACCCTTCTCGGGCGTAGGTCGCCAAGTCAACCAGGGTCACGTCACACTCGGGCCAAGGGTCGCCGGTCGAGTTGAATACCTCTCCATCGAAGCCATCGCAGAACAGGCCGATGTTCATGCCCATCTCTTCGATGCGGCGCTGTGTCTCTTCGTGGAAACCGGGATCACGTGAAATCTCGAAAAAAGCATCGCGTACGTCTTCAGTCTTACAGGGGCGCCCTTCTTCAAATGTCACCCGTGCGGCGCGCATGATGGCATCGCGCACAATGCGCCGATCAGCACGACGAAAGCGGCGTTCCTCTTCCTCCTCACCACCGGTAATCATCAGACGAGCGGTGATCTCCATCTCACCGAGAAGATCCCGCTTGTCTTCGTCGAGCTCTTCCTCTTCGTCCTCAATCGGTGCAGGCAACGCATCATCGTCTCTCGCTCCCTGGGCGCGTGCCTTGGCATCTTCGTCGGCTTGTTTGCGTGCACGCTCATCCTCGAGCAACCGGTGTGCTTCCAGGAAAGGGGCCAGGGAGACCCCTGACCCGGGTGATAGCTTGACCTTGTTGACGCTCAGGCCATTGCGCTCGAAGTAGTCGGCGAGCAACCCGAAGCTATTACCCACCTCCAGAATGAACAAACGCGGACGACGCACGGCCATCAGCTGAGCGCAGATGGCCGTCAGCGATGCCGACTTACCCGCCCCTGTCGGGCCACTGATGAAGGCATGCGCATTCTTCTCGCGATCAGCAAGGTGGAAGGGATCGAATGAAAGTGTTTCCCCGCCACGGTTGAAGTTGGTGATACCTGGGCGCCCCGTCCCACGTGCTCGACCGAAGAAGGGACTCAGGTTTGCAATGTGCTGAACGTAGTTGTAGGCGGTATACCAACGGTTACGAGCATCCTTGTCGGGATCAAACGCCATCGGTAACCAACGCAGATAGGTATTGAGCGAGGCAATTTCATCCTCTGGCTCAACGGGCTTCAGGCTGGACTGATACAGCTTGGTGCTCAGTGCCTGAGTTTTTACTCGCAGATCCTCTTCATCGTCACCGCGCAGGTAAAACACCAGGGAAGACTGATACAGGAAATGGCGTTCCGCAATGTACTCCTTAGCCTTCTTGCAATCGTTGCGCACACTGACCGCTAACACGCTATCGCCATGCGCTTTCCCACTGAGCTGATTGATATGGTCCTCGAGGGGCTCCTGGGGAGACGCCACCACGGTCAACACCATGACAGTGCCCTCGGGTAGCACATCCATCAACGCATTGGAGACCTTGGATTTGCTGCCTTGCCGCTTGACCTCACCGGTGATATGCCCGATATCCGGTTTCTTGCGCAGCTCATCCACCACTAGACACCGATGAGGCAGGCCATCGAAATACCAGAGCCCCTTGTCAGCATCAGACGCCGGGATGTTGAAAAGGACATCCCCTCCCAGGTCATAGTCATAGGGCAGGTTGTCATCGCCTGGATAGTCGATCAGGTCAAGAAAGGCCTGGGGATCGTCAGGGAACATGGAAGGGCGAGGATTGAACCAGGACACCATCCAGCGATGGAAGTCACGACCATCATAACGCCGCAGGGTAAGACCAACCCCCTCAAGCGCCGATGCCAGGCGGTCGTAGACCATATTAGCCTCTTCCTCTGGCGTCATCGGGTTGCCCCGCCCCACCCCTGATGACTTGTTGAGTCGGCGATAGAGCACCAGGCGCGTGCGGCGCGTCTGCCCCTTCCAGGAGGTCTGCGTCACCACGTCATCGTGGAACACACCTCCCTCCTGTGAGATGGATTTCAGATGCCGCTCGAACTGACTCAACCACTCCTGTGTGTAGGCAGTTTCAAGCAGGCCACTGGAATTCTGGGTGGACTCAGGATCCGGGCAATCAATATAGGCTTTCAACTGATCCATGATGTCGCGAAAATCGACCTCATCCTGAGCGTAAATCTGAGCGACCCAAGGAGAGTTGTCGTGTTGAGGAAGTGCATCCTGGAAGGCACCTTCGATCAGATCACGCTTATCCTTGAGCCAGTCCTCAGATCGTCCTTCGGTGGCCAGTGGAACGATCTCGGTCACAATGCCCACCGAGCGACAATCATCCATCAGGAAGCATTTGGACGCGGGCAGGTACTCGATGAAGGGCAGGTAGTTGGCAAAGGACGGAGCACGCTTGTAGAGCCGATCGATGTCTTGCTCCGTGATCGATTTTCCCCTCGGGAGCGGAAGTGGC
>Ga0209345_10004806_pt1 | contig 12852 bp, 8 predicted proteins | sample Cruoilmetagenom7_FD_187294 | JGI IMG/M metagenome (GOLD analysis project Ga0209345, IMG submission 187294) | Oil polluted marine microbial communities from Coal Oil Point, Santa Barbara, California, USA - Sample 7 (SPAdes) (version 2) | ecosystem: Environmental > Aquatic > Marine > Oil seeps ...
TGGGATTGTTTCATTAATGCGAAAAGACAGTTTGTTCCAGGCTCGCCGCTTGCCAAATGCTAACGTGTTCTGATACGTAAGGAATGCACATGCTCCTTTCAACCTATGAATAACCAGGTATTCCAGTCGCGAGCACGTTCCTTACGCATCAGCCCGGCGTTATCGCCCTGGCAATTCACGAAATATCCGGGTTAAACATTTTTAAGCTGAAATTTCATGAAAATGGGTGATTCACATCATTTTAGTAATTGAGCATTAAGTTAGAATCAGAAGGCCTATTTTAAAGGAATATTTATGCATGATTTGACTTTGCTGGCGATTATCTGGCTTGGGGTGTTTGTGGCCTCTTTTGCCGCCCATAGAACCCGGCTAACACCCGTGCTCTGGTTTTTATTTTTTGGGGCCGCGATGGTTAATTTGGGAATATTGCCAGAAGAGATGCCGGTGTTTATCGTCGATTTTTCGGAACTTGGTATTATTTTGATCATGTTTGCACTGGGTTTTGAGGAAGACACAAGTAACTTTATCAATGGCATCAAGCGCAGTTGGGGAATAGCACTTTTTGGTGCGCTTGCGCCTTTTATTATTGCTTATAGTGCAACGCTCTATTTTTGGGGTGACAAAAATATGGCATTACTGTGTGGGCTTGCGATGACGGCCACCGCAGTTTCCTTAACTATGGTTTCTCTGAAAACAGAAGGGCTCAGCAAAACCCCGGCGGCTACTGGCATTATGACGTCGGCTGTACTTGATGATATTGCCTCGCTGGTTCTGGTTGCCATTATGGTTCCCATGGCCACGGGGCAGGCCGAATTAAGTTTTGTTGGAATAGGGTTGATTGTGGGTAAAGCCCTGCTATTTTTTGTGCTTGTCACCCTGATGGGTGGATGGATGTTTCCGTCTAGTCAAGGTTGGGTGGCTCGTATCCCGATTGTTGGCCGCTTTCATTTACGCCAGGTATTATCGATGGGGGAAGGGGAGTACACGGTATTGGCTCTATTGCTGGTGGCGGTGGTGGTCGCAATTCTGGCACATGAGTTTGGTTTTCACCCGGCTGTGGGTGCTTATATGGCGGGTTTGGTCATCAAGCGTGAATATTTTGATTTTCATCATCATCGTAAAATTGACTTTCATGACCAGGCCAAACAGATTATCGACAATGTCGCATTTTCCTGGATAGGCCCAGTTTTTTTTGTCACCCTGGGCACCAAACTTGTGTTTGATTCTGAGGAGTTTTTTGCGGTGTTGCCTTACGGTCTATTATTGTTTTTCGGTTTGTTTGTCGGGCAAATACTATCCGCTTCCCTGGCGGCTCGCTACACGGGTAATTTTGACTGGCCTTCCAGCTGGATGATCGGTTTTGGCATGTTGGGTCGAGCAGAGCTGGCTTTTGTGGTTATGGATATTGCTTATGTGGAACACAATATCATGACAACAGAAGCTTTTTATACCTTGATGGTAAGTGCTTTTTTACTCAATATATCAGTGCCACTGACTATACGTTGGTGGAAATATTATTTTGGGCAAAAAAGTGAATTCGAAACAAGCGAACTCTGAAAAAGCCCTGAACAGGTTTTTTCAGAGTTAATCAAAATAAAAGAAAGGCCTTATCGAATTCAAGCAGCTATTTCAGGCGGCCTTTGTAATTGGCTCTTCATTACTTTCCTCTTTATTTTCACCCTCGCTGGTATCATTATCAACAAACTTGAGTAAAGTGGGTAATAAAAAGTAAGTCAGGCCCAGTGAGAAAAACATCGACAGAGCCGTAACCAAACCGAGAAATTTATTGGGGTTTAGGGCTGAAAGTGTCAACACCGAAAACCCGACAATCAAAATGGTACAGTTAATACCGATGGCAGAACCGGTTCGGCGGAATGAATAGTGAATGGCATCATTTGTGTTCATGTTTTCACGGCGAGCTCGCAAATACTTACTCATGAAATGTATTGTATCGTCCACTACAATACCCAGGGCAACAAGTACTGCGGGTGCGGCAGAAATACCCAGTCTGCCATCAATAATACCCCAGACGCCAAAGGCAAATATGCCTGGAGCAATATTGGGGATTAAACTCAGAAGACCTAATTTAACACTTCTTAAAGAAAGCATTAGAATTATTGCAATAGCACTAAGACATAAGACCAAACCCGATAAAGTAGCTTTGCCATTGCGTACAGCAGCATGCCCCAACATAATTGAGGGGCCAACACCTTCATTGACCGTGAGTATAGGTAAATTTTCTGCGGCAAAGGCACGCCCACGGTTCCCCAGGGCAACAATATCTTTGGACTCCATGTTGCCTACCGTCACGGTTAAACGGGTGGCGGTCTGGTTGCTGTTAATAATGTGGTTAATATCAAAACCATAAGGTAATGACATTTCATAGAGCAGCTCGTATTGCGCCGCCAATTCTCTGGATTCGGGAACACGGTAATAAAATTTATTTTCTTCATGCATGGTGCGGTTTAAACGTTTGATAATGTCCGTATAAGCTTCCACATGCACGACACCCGGTTGATCCTGATACCAGTCAGCAAGGCGATCCAGTTGTTCAAGGTATTCGGGGTTAAAGATTTCCCTTTCTTTTTTACCGTCACCCGCATCAACAGAATGATGGATTTGCATAACCCCGGTCAGATTTTCGCGAATAAAATCGGTATCCTTTCTGAACTGGATCTGTTTCCCGTACATTTCCGGAAACAAATCATTAAAACCGTTCAGAGAGACTGCATAAGCCATAAATACGATGGTCAGACAAAATGCCACGGCAAATTCATTGCGGAATTTAACCGACCAGTCAGCAAATTTATCCATCAAGTCATAAGAACGCTGTTTTTCCACACCGCTTTTTAAGGGTATATACGTTAGCAGAGCAGGTAAAGTGATTACCGAAAAAAACCAGGCAAATAATACGCCCACGGCAACCATATTGCCCATGTCTTTAAAGGGGGGGATTTCACTGCTATTCAAACTAAGAAAACCAATGGCTGTGGTGATTGAAGTTAAGGCAATAGGTTGGTAGTTAACAATAAGGGCTCGGCGAATGGCTTCGTTTTTTTCAACCCCCTCTCGAAGTTCCTGCAGTAAAGCAACCAGAATGTGTACGCTGTCAGCCACGGCCAGGGTTAAAATAATAACCGGCACTACGGCAGTAATCATTGACAACTGTATGTGTAAATGACCCGACATTCCCAGAGCTGAAAGCGTAGATAAACCAATCACCACAAGTACCGTTACTACACCCCAGAACGAACGTAGTAATAAAAAGCAAAGCAATAAAATCATGCCATACATGATTGGAAATAAAGTCATTCCATCATACATGCCCGCCTCAATGGCGGTATGACCCATCATGGTTTCGCCGGTCAGGTAAAGAGTCATCCAGGGTGCTTCTTCACGAATTTCTTCCATCAGTGCTTTTACATAATCCACCGCTTCGAATTGCTCTGGTCCCGCATCGGATGGCAGATTCATCATGATATTGACAGCAGTAACATGACTTTTCTTTGAAATCATACGATTAGCTAGCATCGGTTCGCTCAATGCGTATAGTCGTATTTGTTCCAGATCTTGCTGACTGAGTTTGTCGATTTCAGGAACCAGGTCTTCAACAATCAGCTCATCACCCCGTGAATAGCTACGCTGGAAATTAGTCAGGGAATCAGCTCGAACCGAGTAGGGGGTTTGCCAGGCTTTGTCGGTAATTTTTTTAATTAAGGTAAGATTTTTTTTTGTAAACACATCACCATTGTCAGGTTCTAGAACTATCATGATGTTGTCACGTTTACCGTAGGTTTCCTCCATGTCTAAAAATGCCCGATACTGTGGGTTTTTCTCACTGAACAGCACCCGGTAGTCCAGGGAATAGTCATTAATAAGGGGGACTAAGCCAATGGCAGAGCCGATCACAACGAGGGCTGATAAAAACAAAATAAGGGCGGGTTTACGCAGCACAAAATCCGTTATGCGAGTATAAATAGTATCCATAAGTTTTCTTTTATTTAGATCTGAGGGAATTAGATGTCTGTGGTGAGGGGTATTGAAATTGGTAAGAATCCTCCTGCTAGATCATCCTTAATTCTGTAGACTCCCTGTCTGAGTGGGTTTTATTATTTTTTTGAATCCTGCTATTTAAATCAACTACAGCGTAGATAATTCCGATTCCGAAACGTTATTATCATTTATGTTGTGAATAAATCAAGGTGATTGAATGACATTTTCGGCTTAAATCTTTTTCATGGTGTTTACTAATCATGCTATACAAGGTAAATTGCGCCGTTGCCAAAAAATAGGCTCTTGAATAGGGCACGGAAAGGCTTATCACCGAGGGGGAAGTGCTATAAAATAACGCACAGCTTTTTAGCCCTTAATAGTTTGTATTCCTTACACAATATAGGTAAAACAGGTAAAGTTAATTACCCATATTGAACGTTAACAGGCAAAATAAGTCCTGATTTAAAGGTGACTTTCAAAGATGACAGAATTGTTTGCAAGCAGCATGGATCTAATGATGGTGGGTATGGGCACGGTATTTGCCTTTCTCACCTTGATGATTTTTATGACCAACCTGATGTCCAGGCTTGTTATGAAATATACACCTGATGTGCCCGACACCCCGGCACCGACTGCTCCCAATGTGCAAAATACTGCGGCCAACGATAAACAACTGATTTCAATTATTAATGCAGCTATAAAACAGCACCGAAATAACTCCGATAAATAATTACCAATCATGATAAGCAGGGCCGAATTCCCATGAGTGAAGCTAAAAAACCCCTTGGTATTACAGATGTAGTTTTAAGAGACGCACACCAATCGTTATTTGCAACCCGTTTGCGAATTGATGACATGTTACCTATTGCTGAAAAACTTGATCAGATTGGTTACTGGTCTTTGGAGTCATGGGGTGGAGCCACTTTTGATTCCTGTATTCGCTATCTGGGCGAAGACCCCTGGGAGCGTATTCGCCTATTGAAAGAAGCCATGCCCAATACGCCACAACAAATGTTATTCCGTGGCCAAAATATACTTGGATACCGTCATTATGCCGATGACGTGGTTGAAAAATTTGTTGAGAGAGCTGGGGTAAACGGTATAGATGTATTTCGGGTATTTGATGCCATGAATGATACCCGTAACCTTGAAACGGCTATTAAAGCGGTTATAAAGCAGGATAAACATGCACAGGGTACCATTTCCTATACTGTCAGCCCTGTGCATACCCTTGATAAATGGATTGAAATGGCAAAACGAATTGAGGACATGGGTGCTCATTCGATTTGTATTAAAGATATGGCGGGTTTGCTCAAGCCTTATGTGGCTTTTGAACTCGTAAGCAAATTAAAAGCAGGCCTTGATATTCCTGTGCACATGCAATGCCATGCGACCACGGGCATGTCTACGGCAACAGCCCTTAAAGCGATTGAAGCGGGTATCGATAATGTGGATACCGCTATTTCTTCCATGAGTATGACCTATGGCCATTCACCAACAGAATCTTTAGTGGCTATTCTTGAGGGTACTGATCGTGATACAGGCCTGGACATTGTTAAGTTGGAAGAAATTGCAGCTTATTTCCGCGAAGTCAGAAAAAAATATGCCCAGTTTGAAGGCGCGCTAAGAGGTGTAGACTCCCGGATTCTGGTGGCTCAGGTGCCAGGTGGCATGCTTACCAATATGGAAAGCCAGCTGAAAGAGCAGGGCGCAGGAGATAAACTCGACGCAGTTCTGGAAGAAATTCCTCGTGTTCGTAAAGACCTGGGCTATATCCCTCTGGTGACACCCACTTCACAAATAGTGGGCTCTCAATCGGTAATTAACATCTTAACCGGTGAGCGTTACAAATCTATTTCGAAAGAAACCGCCGGTGTTCTTAAAGGAGAGTACGGTGCAGCGCCCGCGCCCTTTAACGAAGCTTTGCAAAAACGTGTTTTGGATGGAGCTGAGGCTATCACTTGTCGTCCTGCAGATTTGCTTGAGCCTGAAGTTGAAAAACTATCTGCAGAGTTAAAGACCCTGGCTGCTGAGAAAAACATTGAACTTGCTAGTAGCGAGATTGACGACGTATTAACCTATGCCCTGTTTCCTCAAATTGGTTTGAAGTTTCTTGAAAACAGAAACAATCCGGATGCTTTTGAACCGGTACCAACGGGTAAAGCCATTTCAAAAAGTGCTCCAGGTGAAGCTGAAGTGTATACCGTTAATGTCAGTGGCCAATCCTATGTGGTTGAGGTCAGTGAGGGCGGTGATGTAACGGGTATCGTTCAAGTAGGAGCAGCGTCCGCTGCATCTATGGAAAGCGCAAGCGGATCTGCACCTGTAGCAGGCACTGGAGACCCTATCCTTGCACCTTTGGCGGGTAATATTTTCAAAGTGCATGTGTCGCCAGGACAAGCCGTTCAGGAAGGGGATGTAGTCATCATCCTTGAAGCCATGAAAATGGAAACTGAAATCAGGGCTCCTCATGCCGGTACTGTTGGCCAGTTGGTCGTAAAAGAAGGCGACGCGGTTGCTGTGGGTGATGTGTTGGTAACGCTTTAATACCCGTCTTTGGATACTGACTAAAAACATTCAAAATTAATTGCTAAGTATATTGTAAGGCTGTTTCAGAATGGAAAATTTTGTCGAATTATGGCGTAGTACAGGTATCTTCTACCTGTTGGAGCAGTTTGCTGACCAGGGCGTCGGTGGGTTAGGCCAGTTATTAATGATAGTTGTGGGCATGTTGTTGCTATATCTGGCCATAAAAAAGGGTTTTGAGCCTTTGCTTTTGGTGCCCATCGGGTTTGGCGCCATACTGGTAAATATTCCGGAAGCAGGGTTTTACAATTACCCTACAGAAACAGAGGCGGGTGGTTTACTCTATTATATTTATCATGTGGGTATTGAGAGTGGCGGTATTTTCCCTTTGCTAATTTTTATGGGTGTGGGAGCCATGACAGACTTTGGTCCACTTCTGGCAAATCCAAAAACATTATTGTTGGGAGCCGCTGCCCAGTTTGGTATTTTTTCAACCTTGATGGGTGCGGTTGCGTTAACCGATCTTGGCTTGTTTGAATTTACTTTGAAAGAGGCCTCTTCCATTGCCATTATTGGTGGCGCAGACGGCCCGACGGCTATATTTGTTGCTGGCAAGTTGGCACCTGATCTCCTAGGGGCTATTGCTGTAGCGGCTTATTCCTATATGGCATTGGTACCTCTCATACAACCACCCATAATGCGTGCACTAACTACTGAAGCTGAGCGCACTATTGTGATGACCCAGTTGCGTCCAGTTTCACGCACTGAAAAAATAATTTTTCCCTTAATGCTGCTTTTACTGGTTGCTTTGTTATTACCTTCAGCCGCACCCTTATTAGGCATGTTTTGCTTTGGTAATCTGATGAAAGAATGTGGTGTTGTTGATCGCTTAAGTGATACCACCCAAAATGCCCTGATTAATACCGTGACTATTTTTCTTGGGCTTGCGGTGGGCTCCAAGTTAAGTGCCGATAAATTCCTTGATCCAAAAACTCTGGGTATTCTGGTTTTGGGCATGGTGGCATTTTGTATTGGTACAGCCGCAGGCGTATTAATGGCCAAGCTGATGAACAAGCTGTCCAAAGAGCAAATTAATCCCTTGATTGGTGCCGCCGGAGTTTCCGCAGTCCCCATGGCCGCTCGAGTGGCCAACAAGGTTGGACTGGAATACAACTCCCATAATTTTCTTCTAATGCATGCCATGGGGCCAAACGTGGCCGGTGTTATTGGTTCTGCTGTAGCCGCTGGTGTGATGTTAAAGCTGGTAGGTTAGGTTTCCAGGATTAATCCGGAAAAATTCGAACCGTGATTTTTTCCGGAGTCTTCTTTAGCCACGTCTTATTCAAACACAAAGGTGTTCAAATTATCTTTGGTTGACACCTTACCCGTACTACCAATGGTTTCATTATTGATCATGGCCTGCAATGTATCTTGGTCAGAAGACGTATTAGCCAGAAAACGGGTTTGATCTTCAAGACGTCCAACAATAATGCCTTTTGTGGGATTATTTTGATGATCAAATAAAACCGTGTACGTTTCTACTTCCGCTCGTCCCTGTGGGCTTTCAGTAAAAGCAGGCTTAGGCATGGTATCTACTTTCGATTGGTAAATTGCAGGGTCTTTACGTTGCCAGGATTTGGTAACGGGTTCGTTGCTGTAGATACCAATAGAATGCTTGGTAATATGCCACCCCAGACCCGTTGTCAGCCCGAAGCTGCCAGGTTTGTTTCTTACCATATCCATGACAGTGGCAATGGAATGCATCGGGTAGTTATTTCCCGGGCCACCAAAAAAGCGCAGACCACCTGTTACTGTAAGATCTCTTGGGTCATCGACTTTCATCCCCAGGGCATCGCGGGCTATTTGAACAGCACTGGGAAAACAGCTGTAAAAATCAATAAAATCCACATCATTAATCCCTATATCTGCCATTGCAAGCGCTTCTTCACCGGCTGTTTTAATAGCGGGGGAGCTATAGTAGTTGACGCGCTCGCTCGGATAATAATGATCGTTGGCATCGGCAATGCCATGAATATAAACCCAGCGTGAAGGATCAATGCCCAGTCGCTTCGCATTGGCAACTGAGGTCAAAACAACCGCAGCAGCCTGATTCACTGAAATCATCGAATTCATAAATTTGGTATAGGGAAAACCGATATAGCGGTTTGAGTCAGTGACTTCGCAAATTGTTTCTGCGGACATTGGCTCTTTAAACCAACTATAAGGATTGTTTGCGGCAACCTCACTAAATCGCTGATACAGCTTGCCAATATTTTGCTGATGCTCTGCTATAGATTGGCCATAGTGATGACGTAAGGCATTTTCAAATAAGGGGTAAACGTCAACGGGCATTGCCAAACCATGCGCTGCCTCATGGGGGTTTGTTCCGTTTCGAGTGTCACCAATGAGAGTTGATTGACTTGCTGAAGAATCAGGAGCAACCAGATCTTCAAGTCTGGCACCACCTTTTGCTGTTTTCAACAATTCACCACCGCACAACAGTACGGTTTCTATATTGCCTTTGCTAATTTCATCTGCCGTTAGATTGACCAGCCACTGCGGTGTATTTCCGCCAATGGTGGTGTTAATAAGAGTAAGAGGTTTAGCGCCTAATCTTGCTGCCATAACGACAGGCAAATCACTGCCGGCAGCAGAGATACTGTTAACACCATAGACAGCATCCACTTTTGACCAAAGATCAGGACCAATACCTGTATCTTCTGCTGCATTTCTGCACGCCAGTTCAATAATATCAAGAATTGATTCCGGGGTATCCGGGCTTTGTTTTTTTAAAGTATATTGGCCGCAGCCAATAAGAATAGGAGTCAGGTCGTCGCTCATAATATATCCTTTTGTATTATTTGCGGAGGGAACTGCTAGCTAAATCCCTTTTGGTTGAATTAAAATGGCAAAGTGTGTCGGTTTCGTGCCACATACACGATCAATATAAAACAAATCAATGCGCCTGCGAAAGCAAAACCTCGCTGTTTTTTGTTGCGCCCGTATTTAAGCGCCACTGAACCCAATAAAATATAAGTCAGCAGCAACATAAGTTTTGCCAGTAACCAGTGGTAAATGAAAGGGTTTTGCTGACTTATCACCGCAAGACTAATACCACTTACAAGCAATAGTGTATCGATTATATGTGGCAATATTTTTACAATACGGTGTTGAAGCCAGGTGGAATCCTGAAGCATCCAGATGCCTCTAAGAAAAAACCCCGAAATGCTTATCCCTGCACACGTCATGTGGAATATTTTTATTAATAACACCTATCAATATCCTATTGATTATTTATTGAGTAAATTCATGAGGCTTCGGGATTAGATTTTAGGTGATTTTGATTTTTTCCAGTATCCACCAGCATTAATAAGGCAGGTAGAAAAAAGAAATCAATAATTAAAGCGATGACAATAATGGGCGCGACCATTTTCCCCATGATGGCATTAATGCCAAATACGGATTGTGCCAACAGTACCAACCCCGCTGTAATGACCAGCGAAGTAATCACCAAGGCTGTGCCGGCAGTGGTAAAAGCAAATTCTAAAGCCTGTTCAGTAGTTTTGCCCTGTTTTTTCGCAGTCAGGTATTTACTTAAAATATGCACAGTATCGTCCACGACAATGCCCAGGCTGACGCTGAAGGTCACAGCGGCTGCCTGATTTATTTCTCCTACGAGCATACCCCACAGGCCATAGGTTATCACTGCAGGAAAAGCGTTGGGTATTAAGCTCAATAAGCCATAGCGTATAGAGCGAAGACCAATGATCAACACTACGGTGATTAATGCCAGAGCAAACAGGGAGCCTTGAATCATACTATTGATAACCTGATTACCCAAATGGGCAAACATTAAACTTTGACTGGCTCCGGACGCTTTTAAAGAGGGAAGTTCTTTTTTAAGCCATTGATCGATACGGTCTTCCAGAGCAATTAACTCCCGGTTTTTTATTGGTGTAAAGAAAACGCTGAGCTTCAGTTTAGAACGATCAAAATTGATTAAATCATTCAGGTCCTGCCCACCTTGCAAAGATAATTCGTAAAGTAATAAATATAGACCGGCCAGTTCTCTGGACTCAGGTATTTTGTGCCAGGTTGGGTCGCCATTGTGCATATCCTGATTAAGGCGCTTGCTTGTATCCAGGTAGCTAAAAACCTGTGATGTTTCCGGTTGAGATTTCAGCCAAAGAGTAAATTGTTCAACTTTTTTTAAAAACTCTGGCGAGTTTATTTCCTGGGGGCCACCTGCATCAAGAACATAATCAATGGATTGAAAACTGTTAAAATGTGCTGCAGTGAAGTTTGCTGCCTGACGAATCTCGAGTTTTTCATCAAAATATTTTAGTAAGTCGTCATTTAATTCATTTTTGGGTATGTAAAAGGCTGTTACTAAAACCACGGCAAGTGAAATCCAGAACAAGTAATGACGATATTGAACGGTCACCTTGCTGATTTTTCTCATGATGATGGTTAAATTTAAATCTTTGTCGCTGGGTGTAATCGGTAACATCACCAAAGTGGCAGGTAATAACGAGAGAGTAAAAACCAGAGCGATTACAATTCCTAAAGCGGTAATGTTGGCAAAATCATGGAAGGGCGGTGAGTCACTGAAATTCATGCAGAGCAAGCCAATGGCGGTCGTGATAGTCGTCAGGAAAATTGGCCTCATGTTATCACTCAGGCTCTGTTCTATGGCTTCAAGTTTGTCTTTACCGAGTCGAAGCAGGGTCAGGTATTGGGTGATAATGTGGGTGGAGTCTGCCAGTGCCAACGTTAGAATCAGTAAAGGTGCAAGCACTGACGTTTGGTTCAGGGAAACGCTCATCCAGCCAGCTGCACCCATTGCAAAAGCAATGGAAAAGCCCACCACAATCATGCTGGCTAGTACGGCGGATACCGAGCGGAATAAAATCCCCTGAATAATTAAGCCAAATGCAAATACAAAAGGAAATAAATGAATGGCGTCGTAAAGGGCCACTTTTAAAAATGCATCGGTAATAACCAGGCCGCCCAGTATATAGAAGGTGGAATTTGGGTGAGCTTCACGGTATTTCTGGTTTAATGCTTCGCTTGCCTCGATCATTTCATTCATGGCAGCTTTGCCATCAGGTAAACCAAGATAGACAACAACAAGGCTTACTTCATCATCTGAAGATACCAAACGGTTATGCAACATGGGGTCGTTATGAAGAGAAATACGAATGCTTTCGAGAGTTTGTTTATCAAGTTCTTTGTCCTGGGGAATTAAAAAATTCACTACAAGGCCATCTTCACCATCTACTAACTGGGGCTGCGATCGCTGAAAAGTCGTAATCGCCTGAACACCTTGAACGTAAGGTAGATCTTCCGCATCAGCGCTGAGTTGTTTAATCAGGTTCAGGCTTTCTTTTTGAAAAATATCACCGGATTCTGGTGCAAAAAGAAATACTACTACCTCGGGCCGGCTGAAATTTGACTGCAGGAGGTCGTAAGCTATTAACTGAGGATTGTTTTCACTAAATAAAAGCCGATAGTCACTGTTAAAGGAAAGACGAAATACACCGGCCGTGCTGATAAGTACCACAATCACCGTGGTAATTAACAAAAGGGTTCGGTTTGATACCAGCCAGGCAGCAAATTTTTTGTCGGAAAATGAAGGATCTTTATCAGGGTTGTCCATTCGAGGAATACTATTTAAGTTATTTTGATTCATTAAATGGCTTTGTTCCCATTGTTTGAAAGGCTTGAGTTAGAAGATGGTTTTTTGTCATGTTGTTCCAGTTCTTCAAGGGCTTCATTCATTTCATCCAGGCTTTTTTCCACCGCAGATTCTATTTTGGGGAGAACTTCATCCAGGGTTTCATCAAAATTATTGATTAATTCGTTGCCAAGGTTATGGAGATCGTTTTCAATTTCCGGGATTTGATCTTCCATGTCGTTAGCCGATTTTCTTAGAGCTTCAATAAAGCTATCCTTCACTTCTTCCAGGCTATTAAACAACTTATGTAATGCGCCCGGTATGCGGCTGTCTGCGGTTTTCATGGTATCCACTAACCATTGGTCATCTTGTTGAACCAGATGAGTAATAAGCTGAATTTCCCTTATTTGACTGGGTTCGTTCAGCCATAGCGAGGTATTAATTTTCGCATTATAGTTTTTTATTCTGACGCTATCGATTTTGAAATCGGTAATATCTAAATTCTTTAGACCAGATGCTAAAAAATGATCCATGGAAAGCTTTTCGGCTCTTCGAAAATCTTGAGTGCTTATTGATTGCCAAAATTTCTCCGTTACCCGTTGCGGAGTGTCCGGGGCTCCGCAACCCGTCAGATAGAAAAAGGTCATTAATAACAG
>Ga0209345_10004807_pt1 | contig 12850 bp, 16 predicted proteins | sample Cruoilmetagenom7_FD_187294 | JGI IMG/M metagenome (GOLD analysis project Ga0209345, IMG submission 187294) | Oil polluted marine microbial communities from Coal Oil Point, Santa Barbara, California, USA - Sample 7 (SPAdes) (version 2) | ecosystem: Environmental > Aquatic > Marine > Oil seeps ...
GATTCTTTCTTAACGCTCGCTAATCTGTTCAAACAATTTCAAAGTTTTAATCAGATCATATCTGCTGCCTATCTTAAATCAGCGACGCTGAATAGTTACGATCTAAGACGGTTTTATATATTATGTTCCACCGAAATGGTTTTTTTATGCCGATATTTGTGTCGGATTTAAAGCTTAGGAACGGGGACGAAATAAGTTCGCAATTTTAAGTGTTGAGCCTCTAACTTTATGGTGAAAGTGAATAATGATAAAAAACGAATCCCTCAAATTTAAACGAATGCGTGACATGATGGTTTCGGAGCAGATTGAGTCACGGGGAATCATTGATCCTGATGTGCTTTCAGCGATGCGCAGAGTACCGCGGCATTTATTTGTCAGTGAGGCTTTTGTGGATCAGGCCTATGGCGATTTCCCCCTTCCCATTGGAGAGCAGCAGACTATTTCACAGCCGTATATTGTGGCGGAAATGACGCAGGCGCTGGAGCTTGACAAAAATGACAGGGTTCTTGAAATAGGTACAGGCTCAGGATACCAGACCGCAATTTTATCTTTGCTTTCATTCAAGGTTTATACAATAGAGAGAATTCATTCTCTTTTTGCGAAAGCGCGTACTCTGTTCGATGAATTCAGGTATGTTAATATTGTTTCCAGATATTCTGACGGGACAACGGGATGGAAAAGTGAAAGTCCCTTTGATGCCATTATTGTTACGGCGGGTGCCCCGGAAATACCTGAAGTATTGGTGAATCAGCTCGCCCCGGGTGGACGTATGATACTCCCTGTGGGGGACAGGTATTCCCAGGAACTGGTCAGGATATATAAGGGGGCAGATGGGATTACGACTACAAATCTTGGGGGCTGCAGATTTGTAAAGCTTATTGGGGAAAAGGGGTGGGAGGAAGATTAAGGGCTTTTCTGCGTACCCTGAGGAACGAGGACGAAATAACTTGGTATTTTAAGCGTCGATCCATCCTGCCTGACCGCGTTACAAAAGCGTAGCAATATCTTGATATTCCTACACTTTCGCGCCTTGCCAAGCAGGCGCCTCAACACTTAAAATTGCGAACTTATTTCCTCCCCGTTCCTTAGGTGCCTGTAGGTGCAATGGTTGTTGTTGTGGCGTTGCGCATAAATGGAGTTTGAGGGTTATTATATATGCTTTTATTGTAAGCCGGAAAATTCCCTCTCTTTTTTGCAAGTTCGGCAGATGCATTTTTTGATTCTTTTGAGATAACCGACATTACTGACTCTGCCTGTGCCACTGCTCCAGGGGAATCATAGGAAATTCCAAGCTTTATCAGCATATCTGCAAATCCCCCATTACTCCCAGGCCGATTTTTCATGATTTTGCCTGAACTGTCTTTTTTAAGATATCTTTTTCCCAGAACAGCTTTTGCAGTTTGTGAAATCGATTTTTCCATTATATCTATCCCATGGTTCGAAATTTTTCCTTTAGTCTTTCCTCGACAATAGCAGGAACCATGTTATTAATATCTCCACCAAAGCGGGCAGCTTCCTTGATTATTGATGAACTTGTAAATATCCACTTTAAACCTGACATGAGAAAAACCGTTTGAATGTTTCTGTTAAGCTTTCTGTTCATCAGTGCCATCTGGAACTCATAGTCAAAATCTGAAAGTACCCTCATTCCCCGGAGTACGGCATGGGCCTTTTTTTCCTCAGCATAATCGACCAGAAGCCCGCCAAAGGAATCTAATTCGATATTCGGCATATCCACTAAGCTTATTTTAAGCATATCTATCCGCTCTTCAACTGAAAAAAGGTGGCTTTTTTGTGAGTTCATCAGTATGGCCACAATAACCTTGTCAAAGAGTCTGCACCCTCGTTTAATAATATCTATATGTCCGTTTGTAACCGGATCAAATGATCCAGGGTAGATCGCTATTTTTTCCATAAATTAGTCCTCGAATAATAATGATTAATCTTTGATGAGAAACGATACCATGGTGCTTCCATATTTTCTTTGGTCGAAAAGTTTTAATCCTTTAATTTCCAGGGGAACAGGTTCCATGGGAGAGTGCTCTATGACAATGAAACCTTTTTCTTTTAGCAGGGAATTTTTGCACAGATTCTGTAATGCCGGTTTTATAAGCTCCATGTTGTATGGAGGATCCATGAAGATAAGATCAAAAGAATTTTTTAAGGATTTTATAAAACCGAGGCCAGAGAGAACATTCCGTTTGATGATTGCAGATTTTTCTTCAAGCCTGCAGCGTCTGATATTTTTATCTATTACCATGGCGGCTCCTCTATCTTTTTCCATGAATATGGCATATTTTCCACCCCTGCTGAGGGCTTCAATCCCCATTGCCCCTGTACCTGCAAAAAGGTCCAGAATATCAGCATCTTGCAGATGAAGCCTGAGGATGTTAAATATTGCTTCCCGCAAACGGTCTGAGGTTGGCCGTGTGGTATTGTTGCCGGGGGATAATAGTTTTTTCCCTTTTAGGGTCCCGCTTATTATTCTTATTGTCATTATTAAAAAATTCAGTAGTGTCAGGTTAGGGAATTGCAATAAACAAAATACGGAAAAAAAATTAAACTTCCCTCACGCAAGGTTCTAACCGGCCACTATTGTAAAAAATTACGATTATTTAAATTTATTTATGCTGGAAACATTTATAACATCACCGTCAATCATTATAACCAGACGCTCGATAAGATTTTTCAGTTCCCTTACATTTCCGGGCCATGAATATTTAGTCAGTTCTTTTAGTCCGTTTTCAGTAATATTCTTTTTACCATACCGATTCTGCCTGGTACTCACATCAAGAAAATATTTAGCGAGTACAGGTATATCTTCCTTACGCTCTCTTAAAGGAGGGACTTTTATAGGGATGACATTTAGCCTGTAATAGAGATCATCCCTGAAATTTTTATTTTTTATCTCTTTTTCAAGATTTTTATTGGTTGCTGCTATTACCCTTAAATCGATCTCAATAATTCTGCTTCCACCCAGGCGCTGGAGTTTTTGTTCCTGGAGGACTCTTATGATTTTTGCCTGGGTCTTTAAGCTCATATCCCCTATTTCATCAAAGAAAATAGTACCTCCGCTTGCCATCTCCAGTTTTCCTCTTTTCTTTGTTGTAGCACCAGAAAAGGCACCTTTTTCATGTCCAAAAAGTTCGCTGTCAATAAATTCCTCTGGAATTGCAGCACAGCTGATGTCAATTAGGGGTTGGGATGTGCGGGGGCTTAAAAGGTGTATTGTACGGGCCACAAGCTCTTTCCCTGTTCCATTTTCTCCCGTGATAAGTATCCATGCGTTTGTTGGAGCAGTAATCTGTATCTGTTTCTTTAAATCGATAATTTTTGGGCTGTTCCCTGTTAATGAATGTTTTTCAAGGGTTTTTTTTCTAAGATACTTGTTTTCCTCTTCGATACGTCTGAATTTCAGCGCATTATTTATTGTTACAATAACCTTGTCTATGGAAAGAGGTTTTTCAATAAAATCGTACGCACCGAGTTTTGTAGCATTTACAGCTGTTTCTATTGTACCGTGGCCGGTAATTATAATGACCTGAATAAAGTCATTATTCTTTTTGATCTCTTTTAGTGTCTCAATTCCATCTATGCCCGGCATCCAGATGTCCAGGAGGACAAGATCCGGAGACTCCACATCTATGATCTTTAAAGCTTCATAACCATTTGAAGCCGTTAAAACCTCAAACCCTTCATCAGAAAGGAGACCTCCCAATGATCGAAGAATTGTCGGTTCGTCATCTACTATTAATATTGAAGGAAACATGAATGATAAATCCTTATTCGGGCTTGGTTTTATATCGGAATAGTTAGGGCTCGTACAGAAATAACTTGACCTTTTAAGCGCCGATGCATCCCGCCTGACTGCGTTCCGAAATCTCAGAATATCCTGATATTCTTGCGTTTTCGCGCCTTGCCAGGCAGGCGCCTCAACACTTAAAAATGCGAACTTATTTCGTCCCCGTTCCTTAATGTTGGTTGTGCGTATTGAAAAAAACTTTACTGTATTTTTACTCTCAATGCTCACCCATCATATTTTATATCCAAAAATGGCCAAAGTGAAAGCAACTCCCCTTGTTTTAATGAGTCTGTATTGGAAGTTCAATAACAAACTTTGTTCCGGCAGGATGATTGTTCAGCACACGTATCATTCCATTGTGATCGGTAACAATAGTGTTCACAATGGTAAGACCCAGGCCCATGCCACTTTTTTTTGTTGAAAAATTCGGTTCAAATAGTCGTGTTTTATTTTCGTCCGAAATTCCCGGACCGTTATCAGCAACTTCTATTCTCGCAAGCTTTAAAATAGGATCATGGGATAGGGTGATTTTGATTTTTCCATTATTTTTCACAGCAGCAACTGCATTATCAAGGAGATTAATCATGGCCTGTTTTATCTGCTGTTTATCAATGTTAAGCTCAGGTATGTGATCGACTATGGTGAGAGTAAGATCAATTTTTATATAGCTTTCTTCGTATAGCGCAACCGCATCCTGAATTACCGGTGTAATATTACAGGGTTTAGGATCAGCCGTGGGAAATTTGGCAAATGCTGAAAATTCATTTACGAGATTACGAATAAGTTTCACATGGTCGATGATCAGCTTTGTGCATTCATCAAAGACCTGTTCGTTTATCTGCTTAGAATATTTCCGTTTAAGCCGTTCTGCAGATAAAGCGATGGGGGTCAGGGGATTTTTTACTTCATGGGCAATTCTCCGCGCTACTTCGCGCCATGCTGCTATACGCTGAGCTTTTTCCAGGTCTGTTAAATCATCAAAGACCATTACTGCACCCATGTGCCGGGTGAGCTCATCTTTAAATCTGTTTATATGTACAATGAAGCTTTTGGGTATTCCGTCAATTGTGAATTTCAGGGGGAGGATAATATTATCGTTGGTCGGATCTGCAAGCTTTTCTATTATGTTTTTGGAAAATTCCGGACTCTGTTTGTTTAAAAGAATTTTGTAATTTTTATTAATGATCTCTTTTGATTTTATTTTTAACATTTTTTCGGCAGATTTATTAATCGTGGAAATTAATCCGCTTGGACCGATGGATATGACACCGGCTGAAATATTTTTTAAGACGACTTCCATATACTGCTGTCTTTTTTCTGTCTCAAGGTTTTGTTCACCAAGTTTTTTTGCGGAGTGTTTTAATTCTTCTCTGCTTGTTCTGAGATATCTTGTCATTTCGTTAAAGGAATCGACAAGGCTTCCTATTTCATCATCAGCCTTGAGGGCTATGGAAAAGCTTAAATCTCCAGCCGCAACCTTTTTTGCACCTTCCACGATTTGCATTATGGGATTGGTAATCGATTTTGCGAGGTAAATACCAAACCATACAGCGCAAAATATTACAAGTAGTGCGAGTATGGAAAGTGCAATATAGTAAGTACGCCTGAATGGTTTTTTTAAAAGTTTGATCTGACGGTACTGCTCGACACCTTTTGATACAGCAGCAATGTTTTCTGCAGGATTCAAGGATAGAAGAACAGTTAAAACAATAAAACCCCGGGTATTTTTTGGGTCGGCTCCGTAGGGAATTGTTCCAATGGTCCTGATAAGTTCCCCTAAAGCAGGGGTGCTCCCTGTGATAGTTAAAGTTTTTTGAGAGTTGCTAACCCTTTGAAGGTTATCAGCGGAAACAGCTTTTAAGTCAGCGTTTTTTAGCTTAAGGCCGGCAGGCTGCATCATTCTTGAAAAATTGGCGTCATAGATTTCGACTCCGTCAAAATTGCAAACCTGTTGGACCAGATTGATATACCTGGTCAGTTCTTTTTTGTTTTTACGGCCTAGAAGGTCTCTTCTGGTTATCTGGTAGGATATGCTTTTTAAAAAAAACCGGTTATTCTCCTCTATTTGCTGGTAAAAATTTCTTCCTATTTGTAATGAGTTTTCCAGGGCCTGTTCCACTGGTACATTGAACCAGAAGTCGATGCTGGTTGTTATGAAACTTATGGAAAAGAAAAAGAGAATAATAGTGGGCAATAGGGTTAATGAAACAAATGCTATTACGAGTTTTGTACGAAGCTTGGCTCCTGTTGCTTTATGCTTTCTGTCATAAAATAATTTTACAAGGTTTCTGAAAACAAGAAATATCATCAGTATAAGTAAAAGAAGGTTTATATTAACCAGTATAAACATCAATATTGTCCCTTCGACAGGGAGGCCGGCTTCAAAAGGGACCATCTTGTTTTCAATAAGGGTTAGCACGGCAACAATAAAAATAATAATTATTACTAATGTCCATTCACGTTTTCGCTTTGCGGTCTCTAAATTCAGGCTATTATAATTTATTTTTTTGAATTTTTTATAAATCATGGGCTCCAGGTACGCCTCGCAAATGGTTTAATAGGGCGTGTGTCTAATTTTGGCCGATGTCATGACCAACCCCGTTTAATAGATAAAATCTATTGTGTGCCAATCGGTTTTAAAGACCCGTTTTGAAAGAAAAAACAGAATATGGTTAAGATAAAAAGGAAGACGCTGCTTGATGAGTTCAGCCTTTGCTTTTATCTGATATTGCTCCCCTTTTTCAAGTTGTTTTAAGGGGATTATTTCAAGGCTGCTTATCTGCGACATGAGTTCTTCTCCCTTTAAAAAAGATTCTGTGGAATTTGGTCTGTTCTTTTCCCATGAGCGTCTGATAATATATTCTTTTTTTATATTATTGTATTTTATTGTATGTGTTGCTTTAATCTCTTTGATCTCTTCGTCTTTTAGGAGGTTACGGATTTTATTAAGTGTTATAATAAAGGAAAATGTAACCGGCATACCGCTTTTTACAGTCTCTTCAATTTTGTCCCAGGTTTTTTTTTCGATTTCTAAATTTAAGTATAGGAGAAGATTGTCACGGGTGTTATTGATTACCAAATTAGTAACCGCTCCGTTTTGCGCAAAGGCAGTGCTTTGCATCCAGAGGGATATTATTATTATGATACCAATGCAAAAATTAATTGACTTCATCGACAGTTTGTGTCTCCCAGGAATCTTTACTATGGAAAAATTTATTAAGAAATGCATGATTAAAGGCGTGGCCTGACCTGTTTATTATAATATGGCCAAGAATAGGCATGCCGAGAAGAGAAAAATCTCCTATGCAATCGAGAATTTTATGGCGAACAAATTCATCCTCATAACGGAGACCATCCTCGTTGACAATTTCCTTTTCACCTATCACAACAACATTATCCAAAGAACAACCCCCAGCAAGACCATAGCGCTGCATATGCTCATATTCTTTTAGAAAACCGAAAGTTCTTGCTTTGCTTATTTGATCCTCAAAGCTTTGGTCTGATATATCTATGGAATATGTCTGGGTTTTTATTAAATGATGATCGTAAACTATTGTATAGGTTATTTTATAACCATGATGGGGAAAAACACAAACAGATTTGTCACCATCAATAAGCTTTATCGGTTTTGTTATTACGAAATAAAATTTGGGACTGCTCTGTGTTTCGATGCCTGCTGATTTTATCAAAGTCGTAAAAGGGGCTGCACTTCCGTCCATTATTGGGACTTCGTATGAGTCTATTTCGATTAGTGCATTATCTATGGAAAGGCCGGCAAGGCTTGCCATGAGATGTTCTATGGTGGAGACTATGGAGCCTTCATTCTCTATTACTGTTGCAAGGCTTGTATCTATGACCCTGTTGAATTTTGCCGAGATACTGGGGCTGCAAGGAAGATCTGTTCGTGAAAATTTAATTCCATGGTTTGCAGGGGCAGGCTTGATTGTTATGCTTGCCGTTTTGCCTGAGTGAACACCGATTCCTGAACAGCTGACCGGTTTTAATAATGTTCTTTGTTTAAAATGGATAGACATAAGTGCCTTGATTAAATATTATGAAATAGATTGAATTTTTAAAGAAAATTTAATAAGCTTTTTAAGAGAAATGGGACTCAATTGCAAGAAAAATACTAAAAACATGTGAAAAGGATGAAATTATGGATATCTTTGAAGCTATAACAAAACGAAAAAGTATAAGGAATTATTTGTCTGATTCTGTATCAAAAGATCTGTTAAAAGAAGTATTACAAATTGCTGTGCAGGCTCCTTCTGCTATGAATACACAGCCTTGGGAATTTACTGTGGTTGCTGGTGATGTTATTGAAAATATCAGGAAGGAAAATGTGAAAAAACTACGGGCTAATATTACTCCTGAACCTGAGTTTGACTATGTTGACTGGCCATCTGACAGTGAGTATCGTAACAGGCAGGTCGCTCTTGGAAAGCAGCTTTTTAAACTCATGGGGATAGAGCGGGGTGATAAAGAAAAAAGAGCTCAATGGTCAGAGCGGGGATTCCGTTTTTTTGATGCTCCTGCTGCAATTATTATTACAGCTGATCGTCTTTTGACTTTGATGGCTCCCCCTGCCCTTGATATAGGGGCTGTAATGCAAAGTATATGTCTTGCAGCCATGCACTTGAACTTAGGAACATGTATTGAAAATCAGAGTATAATGTATCCGGATGTTATACGAAAATATGCGGATATACCAGAATCACGAATGCTCATAACATCCATTGCCATAGGCTATCCTGATACTGATTTTCCAGCAAATAAAATAGAGAGTGAAAGAGAATTTGTGGATAATGTAACAACATGGTGTGGATTATAAGAAAACAGGTTTTTAATTTTGGCTTTTGTCCTGCGGGTCATCTGTGCTTTCTTTGTTTTTTACTGTCTGCTCCACAGTGGCGTAAATTCCCTTGAATGCTTCATGGAAACCTGAGGGTGAAATCCTTCCCATTTCAATAAATTTAACGACTATTTCTTTTGTCACTTTTAGTATTTGTTCATCTGTTGATGCCATTTAAAATTCCTGAATTTATTACGTGTTTGAAACATGCAATCCATCATAGGCTTTAAGATAATGTTTTTGGTAAGGCCAGGGGGAGGAAGGCGTAGTATAATACTCCAACGCCCGATAACGTACCCAAAATCTTTATCTTAAAGTCTATGTGCCATGGAAAGCCTGATGGTGTCAAGGCTGGATAACAAAAAAAGGTAGCTTTTATTTCAAATGTCTGAAAAAAAAATAAATTACAATATTCAATCTCCGGATCGGGTTGATTCCGGCCTCCTTGAAGCCATGGAATATGGCTACAGGGATAAGCGGGATATCGATATAACAATTTGTCAGCCTGAATTTACTTCTGTATGTCCAATGACAGGTTTGCCGGATTTCGGGTCCATAATTGTCAGGTACACCCCTGATTTAAAGATCATTGAGCTGAAATCGTTGAAAATTTATCTGCTGCAATACAGAAATATGGGAATATTTTATGAACATGTTGTCAACCGGATATTAGATGATCTTGTTGCGGCATTGTCTCCAAAGTGCATGGAAATTACAGGAGAATTTACTGCCAGGGGTGGAATTAGCACCAGCGTCAGGGCTGTTTTTCAAGAAAATTCTGATAATCTCTGATAAGCTTCAATGCTTCAGCTTCAGAGGAGATATGGTTTATTGATTTTCGAAATTTGCTGCTATTGGTAAAACCCTTTATAAACCAGCAGAGCCGGCTTCGCATCATAAAGCAAGCCTGTTTTTCACCAAAATATTTAACAGAAGTTTTTAAATATTTTCTAATTATTTCAAAATGTCTGGAAATATTCAGATCAATAGTTTCATTTCCATTTAAAAAGGAGATGGTCTGGGTGAAAAGGAGAGGGTTTCCAATGGCGGCTCTTCCTATCATAATAAAATCGCAGCCTGTCTCTTTTTGCATTTTAACCGCATCAAAGGGTGTGCAGATATCTCCATTTCCTATAATCGGAATGGTCAATTTTTTTTTTATTTTAGCAATAATAGACCAGTCTGCATTTCCGGAAAAACCCTGTGATGCACTTCTGGGGTGTATTGCGATTGCATCTACTCCGCAATCCTGGGCTATTTGGGCTATTAACAGGGCCTGGTCTCCTGATTTGTCCCACCCGGATCTTATTTTTATTGTAAGGGGTATATTTATTGCTTTTTTTACGGCACTTATTATAGCTGCGGTTTTATCCTGGTCTTTCATAAGGGCAGCTCCTGCCCCTGTTTTGATAACTTTTTTTACGGAGCAGCCGAAGTTAATATCGATTATATCTGCCCCTGTAGCCTCTACGATCCTGGCTGCTTCGGCCATAATCTGCGGATCAGATCCAAAAATTTGAACAGAAAATGGCTTTTCCTCGAGGCTGCTTTGGGCAAGTTCTTCGGTTTTTTTCGATTTATAAACCAGCCCATTGGAACTTATCATCTCTGAACATACAAGTCCGCAGCCTGCTTCTTTTGCAAGGAGCCTTAACGGGAGGTTTGAAATTCCGGCAAGGGGGGCAAAAATCGTATTGTTATTAAAAAAAACAGAGCCTATTTGTAAGAGTTCAGGTTGTGTAATATTCATGGCAAAAAGAGTTGGATTCCTAGTTCCTAAGGCCTATGGTGCTTTGAGATAGGGTTTGCATAACAAAAAAGGCAATTATGATAACATGGGTGAAGGCGGTATGAACCAATATCAGTTGAGACTTTGCACCCGCACCCGCTCTTTACTCTTTGCCCTGTATCTTTTTTTAGAGATAATTTTCCTCCGAACAGATCCAACAGTAAATTATTAGATATGCAGGAACTGTCTGTAATTCTGGAATCTGGAGGCAGGTAGTTGAGCAGTTCTTTCTCGCAGCAGGTTAAGAGCTGAATTTTTTTTTTATTAAGTATTTTTTCCATTTTAAGGAGGATATTTATCTTTTTTTCCAGGGGAGGATCAATAAAAGAAAAATTTTCCATGATGGAAGTTCTTTTTTTTATTTTTTTGTAATGGTCCATGAAGCTTGTAATGCAGCGTTTTATACCATATTGTGAGGCTTGGGATACGATATATTTAAAGTCATCCAGATTGTTCTCGCAGTTTAATTCACCGGTTTTGAAAAAACAGACAGGGTCAAATCTGAGATTAATACTCTCTGGCCCAAAATAAGAAGAGAGATAGTCAAGTTGTCTTAAACGCTGGTTTAAGGGTGGAACATTTGGTTCAAGGACTTTTGACTCTGAGTTAATTGTAAAGTTAAAAAACAGGTTGTAACCTTTATTCTGTAATCTTTGACCGTATTTCCCTTTAATGAAAGCCTCAAAATTTTTTGACCAGAAAACTATTGTATGGACTTTATCTGGTGTGCTGTTTATTATGGAAATTTTTTGATTAAAAGGATTTCTGATTTTAAAGAATCCTTTTTTGATCTGTTCCATAAACCATGCCATGTAGAATGCAGGTATATCTGTTCTTCTTGAGGCGGAGATTACTATTTTAGGTGGGGGATTCATTTAAAGGTTTATATTTATAGTCAGCATTTATGTTTGGGAATGCTTGCCGGCCATATGGTCGAAAATAGAAATTACACTCCCTTTTTTTGAGGTATTTTTTTTCGGGCTGTTTTCTGCAGTACCGTGGGCTATGTTTTTTTCAGGTTCGGTAACTTTTTCAAGCCTCATTTTTTTCCCATTCATGCTAAACTCAGCCCCATCAATATAAGAACCCCTTAATGTCCATATCGCTGTATGAAGTGGTATTTGAAGAATGAGTAGTTTGACGTTAAACCAGTCTTTTTTTATATCAGGGGTTATCTCCTCTATTCTTGCAAAGGAAAGGGGTTTCTCTTCACTGTAAATAAGAACAATATCAAAAATTTTTGCCATGGTATCCCATTTATTGTTTGATTAATTTGATAATATGCAACATATTAAATATGTTATAATATATTAATTTGTACCATTGTTCAAGTTTAAATAGTGTCGGAATAAAATTTTTTGGTTTCCCTTTGGACACTAAATAAATTTATTTTTACGAATTTGTCAAAATTAGGAGGCATTATGAAGCTGACTGAAATAGCAGAACGTCTTGACCTGGATCTGGAAGATATAGAGGAACTCATGGGGCTTTACCAGGAAACCACAGAATCAGACCTTAAAGAATTAAAAAAGGCTATTGAAGCAAAGGACGCTGAAGAGGTTCACAAAAAGGCCCATTCCATCAAAGGCGCATCTGGAAATCTTGGCCTTACAGAGCTTCATGATGTCGCGACTAAAATAAATGATCTAGCCCGCGGGAACAGTCTCGATGGGATTGAACCCATGGTTGATGAGTTTTCAGAAAAGTTTGATCAGTTGGTTAAGGAACTTGATTTATAAATAAGAATTATTTTTTATCCAGTATTGAATATTGAAATAACTACAGGTGTGGAGAAAAAATGGGCGAAATAAGAATGACAGGGGAGATTAGAACTGATTACGATTGTGAGGTCTCGGGGCTTCCTTCCGAGAGGTGGGGAGAAGCGGTTTTTCAAATAGGGGATGAGGAAATAGTTTTAGAAGTCAGCGTTGAAGAAGATGTTATAGTGGCTATAATGGCAGGGGAAGACGCTGTGTGGAAAGGTACATTAAAAGGGCTGAAAAAGCTTTTAAAGGGTGAAATTAAAGGTAGATAGGGACTCGTCTCGGGAAAGTCCCCTGTTTTTTTCAGGGGGACTTTTTAACAAAGATCACCAGCGGAAACAACAGCGTTGATAGTATTTTGCAAAAATGTCTACAAGCAGGAGGCAATAACTACTTCGAGTTGTCTGGTATATCCTCCGTAAAAATGATCAGCTCCCTGTATTATTTCAAGGCGGGCATTATGCTGGTGCATGGGCAATGCTTTTTCTATGATGTCGGATCGTGCTATTCCATCTTCGCTCCCTGTGACCACAAGCTTTAAGCCTGGCAAGGAAGAAAATTGTTTAAAATCGTAAATAAGCACAGGGGGTGAGACCATGATTATACTGTCAACTGCCAGGCCATTGCTTACTGCCTGGGCAATG